>Ga0272449_1000179_pt1 | contig 81685 bp, 91 predicted proteins | sample YNPCB0241_FD_198679 | JGI IMG/M metagenome (GOLD analysis project Ga0272449, IMG submission 198679) | Hot spring sediment microbial communities from Yellowstone National Park, WY, United States - YNP-CB-024-1 | ecosystem: Environmental > Aquatic > Thermal springs > Hot (42-90C) > Sediment...
CTGAAATAGTTATCAACTCAGCTGGCCTTTCATCTGACAAAATTGCAAAAATGCTTGGAATAAATGATTACAAACTTTATTATTGTAAAGGCGAGTATTTTAAACTTTCATCAAAATATAAAAATTTAACAAAATATCTTATCTATCCGGTAGTTGATAAAAATTTTCATAGTTTAGGGATACATACTGTTATAGATTTGTCAGGAAATATAAAACTTGGTCCTAACAGTTTTTATGTTGATACGATTGACTATTCTGTTGATTCTTCTCATATAGACGAGTTTTATTATGGGATAAAAAAATTTTTTAGTTTTGTCCAAAAAGAGGACTTGTCAGCAGATACATCTGGAATAAGACCAAAATTACAAGGGCCAAAGGATAACTTTAAAGATTTTGTTATAAAAGAAGAAATAGAAAAAGGATTTAAAAATTTTATAAATTTGGTTGGGATAGAATCTCCAGGGTTAACATCTTCACTTGCTATTGGGGAATATGTAAGCCGTTTATTAGTTGAGAGGGGTTAGTTTATTAGTTCATAGTTAATAGTTGGTAGTATAAAGATTAACCACAAACTTTTTAAACTCTGTATTTACGGGAGGATAATAATATGAAAGTAAGTATAATAATGGGGTCAGATTCAGACCTGCCAACAATGAAAGATACTGCTAAAACATTAGAAGAGTTTGGGATAAAATACGAAATAAAAATTCTTTCTGCTCACAGAACGCCAGAAGAATTGAAACAATATATAAAACAAGCAGAAGAAAATGGTACTGAAGTTTTTATAGCAGCAGCTGGTGGTGCTGCACATCTTGCTGGTGTTATCGCAGCATATACAACATTACCAGTTGTAGGTGTACCAATGGATTCACCACTTATGGGTTTTGACTCAATTTTGTCAATGTTGCAGATGCCTCCTGGAATACCCGTTGGAGTTATGTCAAAAGGTAGCTGGGGAGCGAAAAATGCTGGTATCTTTGCAGCACAGATTTTGTCTTTGAAATATCCAGAACTTAAAGAAAAATTAAGACAATACAAACAAAAAATGGCAAGTAATGTTTTAGAAAAAAATAAGAATGTTACTTTATAAATTTTTTGCAGAGATAGTTCTAATTATACATTTTTTATGGATTTTATTTATGTTGTTTGGTTTTGTTTACAATGTTGTAGGATTGTTCTTTAACAAAAATTTACTTAAAAATTTTTGGTTACGGACAATACATTTATTTGGTATTCTATATGTTGCAAGTTTAGCAATTTTAGACAAATACTGCCCTTTGACAGTTTTAGAGTCAAAATTGAGACAAAAGTTTGAACCTAATTTTATCAATCCAGAATCGTTTATAATTTATTATCTTGAAAAAATTGTGTATCCTAATATAAATCCAATTATTATAATTATACCTACAGTGTTAATTGCAGTTTTTAGTTTAATAGTTTATATTGCAAAACCACCTATTATAAAATTAAACTTATGCAAAAAGCAGTATTCTTAGATAGAGATGGGACAATTAATAAAGATGTTGGCGATTTTTGTTCGTTAGATAAACTGTTTTTTATTGATGGAAGTATTGACGCTTTAAAGATTTTACAAGAACACAATTATCTTTTGATAATTATCACTAACCAAACTGGGATAAACAAAAAAATTTTTTCAGAAGAAGAATTTTTAAATTTTAACCAACAGTATTTAAATATTTTAAAATCGTACGGAATAGATATAAAAGAAGTTTTCTATTGCCCACATCTTAAAGAAGAAAACTGTATTTGTAGAAAACCGAAGACATATTTTATAGATGTTGCAAAAGAAAAATATAATATTGATTTGAACAACTCATACACTATTGGTGACCATCCTCACGATGTTGAAATGGGTAAAAATGCTAATACAAAAACAATTTATCTTCTTTCAGGACATGGACAAAAACATCTTAATGAACTAAATACAAAACCTGATTTCATCGCTAAAAATTTATATGAAGCTGTAGTATGGATAATAAACAATACAAAATAAAAACAAAATTTGTTACAACAAAAAATTTTGTTAATAAATTTTTTTCAAATCTTGCAATACTTTGTAGTGATGAACGATTCAACAAAGAGATTCTAGGATTTTTAAACAAAAAATTAAGAGTTAAAAGACAGGATCTTTTAATTTTACCAGGTAGCATTGCTTTCTATGTTTTAAACGAAACAAATAATGTTGCAAAGTTAGAACTTTTAATAGAAAAACATAACATAAAAAATGTATATGTGTTTACACACACAGATTGTGGTTTTTACAAGTCAGTTTTTAAAAACTTAAATGAGGATGAACTTTTAGAAAAACAAATAAAAGATGTTATAGATTTTAAGAAAGGTCTACTAAAAAAATATAAAAAATTAAACATCAAAATTTTTTATGTTGGTTTGAAAAATAAAAAAATTGTTATTTCAGAAATAAAAGAATATTAAAAAGTTGTAATATACAAGGAGTGAAACTATGAAACCATTATCACAAAAAATAAACAAAATCCAACCGTCAGCAACATTGTCTATTACTGCAAAAGCAAAACAATTAAAATCAAAAGGTATAAAAGTTATAAGTTTTGGTGCTGGTGAACCAGATTTTGATACACCACAAAATGTTAAACAAAAACTTATAGAAGCATTAAACAAAGGACTTACAAAATATACACCTACTGCTGGTATACCAGAATTAAAACAAGCAATTGTTGAGAAATTAAAACAAGAAAATAATCTTGAATACACACCAGATGAAGTTATTGTTTGCTGTGGTGCAAAACATGCGATATTTAACGCTGTATGTGCTTTAGTTGATGATGGAGATGAAGTTTTAGTCCCTTCGCCGTATTGGGTAAGTTATCCTGAGATGGTAAATTTTGCAGGAGGGAAATTTATACCAATTCCTACTGATGAAAAAACAAATTTTAAAATTACATCTGAGATACTTAAAAAATATATTACAACAAAAACAAAACTGTTGATACTTAATTATCCGTCAAATCCTACTGGTATGACTTATACAAAAGAAGAACTTGAAGATATTGCAAAAGTTTTAGTTGAAAACCAAATTTATTGTATCTCAGACGAAATTTATGAAAAACTTGTATATGATGGTCTAACACATACAAGTATTGCTTCGTTAAATGAAGAAATAAAAAAACTTACAATAACAATAAACGGTCTTTCAAAAGCGTATTCTATGACAGGATGGCGTGTTGGTTATGCTTGTGGTCCTAAAGAAATTGTTAAAGCAATGAATAATTTACAAGATCATTCAACATCAAACATAACAACTTTTGTCCAGTATGCATCTGTTGAAGCGTTAAAAAATTCAGCTCAATTTGTTTCAATGATGGTTTCTGAATTTGAAAAAAGAAGAAATTATATTGTTGAAGAAATAAACAAAATTCCCTATTTAAAAACAATAAAACCGCAAGGTGCGTTCTATGTTTGGGTTAATATAAAAGAACTTAAAGGAAAAAAGTTTAATGGCCAAGTTATTACTGATTCTTTGAAACTTTCAGAGATATTACTTGAAGAAGCAAAAGTTGCAGTTGTTCCTGGCTTTGCATTTGGCGATGATGATTATATAAGATTATCCTATGCAACATCTTTAGAAGATATAAAAGAAGGTATTGAAAACATAAAAAATTTTGTCACAAAGTTGATGTAACTACAATGGAGGTGGATTTTGCTAAAAGGTTAAAACGAAAATTTTTTGAAAACCATCCTAAAAATGTTGCACCAAAACTTTTAGGTAAATATCTTGTAGTAGAAACTGATAAAGGGAAAATTGTTGTAAAAATTACAGAGACAGAAGCATATGGCGGGTTTGAAGATGATGCTTGTCATGTTGGAAGGTTTGGCAAAACAAAACGTACTGAAACACTTTTTGGCAAAGTAGGCAAAGCCTATGTTTATTCAGTACATATTAACACATATTGCCTTAATGTAGTTTGTCATAAAAAAGACCAAGCAGGCGGAGTCCTTATTCGTTCAGCAGAACCTGTTGAAGGGGTTGATTTGATTTTAGAAAATTTAAATTTAAAAAACAAAAAGTTTGATATAACAAAATTGTTAAACGGACCTGGTAAACTTTGTAAAGCATTAAAAATTAGCAAAAGTTTAAACGGCGAAGATATGATAGAAGGAAACAAAATTTATTTTTTAGAAGGTGAGAAAATAAAAGAAAAAGATATAATTAAAACACCGAGAATAAACATAGATTATGCTAAAAAATCTAAAAATTGGCTTTGGCGGTTTGTAAGTAGTAGTTGTAAGGCAATGCTTTAGCATTGCAAAAATTTTCTATAGTTCTTCATTAATTACATTATTACAGGAGGATTTAAAAATGGAAGTTTTAAAAACAACAGAAGAACTTGGTCTTAAGCCAATAAAAAAAGGTAAAGTAAGAGATATTTTTGATTTAGGAGATAAACTTGTAATTGTTACAACTGACAGAATCTCTGTATTTGATGTTGTCCTTGATGATCCAATACCATACAAAGGTGTTGTTTTAACACAACTTACAAAATTTTGGGCTGAGTTTTTAAAAGATGTAATTGAAAACCATATAATACAATTTGGTGTTGATGGACTGCCAGAAGAGTTTTTGAAACACAAAGATGTTTTACAACAAAGAACAATGGTTGTAAAAAAAGCAAAGGTGCTTCCTATAGAATGTATTGTTCGTGGATATTTATCAGGCAGTGGATGGAAAGAATATCAAAAAACACAATCCGTCTGTGGGATAAAACTTCCGCCAGGGCTTAGAGAATCAGAAAAACTTCCAGAACCAATATTCACTCCATCGACAAAGGCAGAGGTTGGGCATGATGAAAATATTACTTTTGAAAAAGCTGCTGAAATTATAGGAAAAGATAAAGCTGAATTTATAAAACAAAAATCTATTGAACTTTATAAAAAAGCAGCTGATTATGCTGAGACAAGAGGTATTATTATTGCTGATACAAAATTTGAATTCGGTATTGATGAAAAAACAGGTAATATAATTTTAATTGATGAAATACTCACACCTGACTCATCACGTTTTTGGCCAAAAGATAAATATGAAGTTGGTAAACCACAACCTTCTTTTGATAAACAATATGTCAGAGATTATACTGAATCAACTGGTTGGGACAAAACCTATCCCGGCCCAAGATTACCTCAAGAAGTTATAAAAAATACTACTGAAAAGTATTTAGAAATTTATAAATTGTTGACAGGAAAAAGTTTGGTATAAGTTAATTTATGAACTAAAGGTTACAAAAATTGTTACTTATAGTTTACAAGTTTTTATTTTACAATAATTCTTTTTATTTAAGATAAGTATTTAAATTATTAAATAAACTAACCACAAGAAGAGCAGTTTTTTGAACTACAGGTAGAACAGGAAGAAGATGAGGATGTTGTATCAGAAGAAGAATTTTCAGATAAAAAACTTACTTTTGAAACTTTTTTTTCTAAATTTTTAGAACTGCATTTTGGACATTTTGCTTCTTCACCTGAAAAAAGTAATAATTCAAACTCTGAACCACAATCTTTACATTTATATTCGTATATTGGCATAGTTGGCTCCTTTTTAAACAAATTCTTTAAACAAAATTTTAACTATTTTTTTCCATACGAACTTTTCTTTTTCAGTAAGATCAATTTTTTTATTTTCAGCAAAATTACAACTTTCAATATACTTTTCTAATGAAGATAAAATGTCTTTATATTTTTCTAAATGAAAATCTAAAAACCAAATGGGTCTATCTTTCATGTTTTCTAAACACAACTTAAAATGTGGGACACAAAAACCTTCCGAAGATAAAAACTTTTCTTTAAATTCAGCATCGTTTATATATTCTAAAACAACTTTTGTATATCTTTCCTCAACTTCTTTTATCAACTCGCAGACAATACATTTTTTAGTTTCAGGATAAAGTTTTTTCTTTTTTGATTTTAAATTTTTAACAACATCTTCTAACAAATCTTTATGTAGCAAAGCTACTGCTAAACCATCGTTATATGAAAGAAGTTTATATGAATGTTGTGGGCAGAATCCAAAATTTTTCCTAAACTTTTCTCTTAGTTGTACATCATTTACATTTTCGTATAAAAGAACATCAAAAAACTTCTCTACTCTTGATTTCACTAAAAAACATATAGGGCAGGCATTTTTAGAAAATGCGTCTATTAGTTCAAAATAAGGTAAATGTCTATCTCGCAGTTTCATATTTTATTTTATACAAAAATTTGAAGTTAAAAACAACATTATGTAAGTTTAATAATGTAAGTTTTGTTAAATAGATGAGCCAAAATTTTAAAAGTGGATAAATTTAATTTTACAAAGTTTTTTCAATATGATGTTTTATTATAATTGCTTCATAAAGAAAGACAATATCTTCACAAATGTTAGTAGATAAATCTGCTATTCGTTCAAGATTGTTTATTATTCTTTCAATATGTAATAAACTTTCAATATTTTCTTGTTTGGTTTTAATCTCTTCAACTAATTTTTTGTATATATTTTTTTTCAACTCATCAACCTCTTGATCCAATTTACATACATATTTTGCTTTTTCAACATCTTTTTTTATAAATGATTTAACACTTGTTTCAAACATGTAAGTCGTTTTATTAAAAAGTTCATCTAATAAATTCCAAAATTTTTCTAAAATGTATTTATCATTTGAGATCAAAAATTTTCCACTTTGTGCGATGTTTACAATATGGTCAGCTATACGTTCAAAATCGTTGCTCATTTTTAATACTGTTATTACAAATCTTAAATCACTTGCTTTAGGTTCATACTGAGCTATGGTATAAATACAATTTTCTTCCACTTCTATCTCGAGATTATTAGTTTTTCTTTCATTACTCATTATTAACTCTTCAATTTTTTCATCTTTATTTTTTAAACATACATAAGAATCTTTTAACATGTCAATTACTAAATTAGCAAATTCTATAATTTCTGTTCTTAAATTTTGTATTTTTTCTTGAAGCATGAATTTTAACCTCCTTAAAGTCGTTTTAACCAAAGACACCTCTAATGTATTCCTCTGTTTTCTTCATTTTAGGAGCTGTAAATAGCGAGTTAGTAGGTCCGTATTCAATTAGTTCTCCTAAAAACAAAAATGCTGTATAATCAGCAACTCTTGCTGCTTGTTGTAGATTATGAGTTACAATTATTACAGTATGGTTTTGTTTTAATTTAATAATTGTATCTTCAATTTTTGCAGTGGATATTGGATCTAAAGCAGAACATGGTTCATCAAAAAGAATTATTTCTGGCCGTAATGCTAAAGCTCTTGCAATACATAACCGTTGTTGTTGACCACCGGAAAGTTTTGTAGCTAAAGAATCAAGTTTGTTTTTTACTTCTTCATACAACCCTGCTTCGTTTAATGCTTGGATTGCTATTTCATTTAATTTATTTTTATCTTTAAAACCATTAAGTTTAAGACCAATTATAACATTTTCATATATTGTCATTGTTGGGAACGGATTTGGTTGTTGGAAAACCATACCAACTTTTTTTCTTATTTCCATTGGATCAACATCTGGATCATAGATGTTTTTGTTATCTATATAGATTTTACCAGCTACTTTTGCTTGTGGAATTACTTCGTGCAACCTGTTTATACATCGTATAAATGTAGATTTGCCACAACCAGATGGACCAATAATAGCTGTAACTTTATTTTCATATATATCAAAAGATACATTTTTTAAAACCTGATGTTCTCCATACCATGCTGATAAATTTTCTATTTTTATTTTAACTTTTTCCATAGGCTATTTATATTTTAAAACTAACCTCCTACTAACAATAATTAAAATATAAACTATAATAATCAAAATAAAAGCACCTGCCCATGCTTGTCTATTCCAATCATCATAAGGTGCTATAGCATAAACAAATATTTGTAAAGGCAATGCTGCAGCAGGATCTAAAATACTTCTATGCCAAAATCTGTTCCCAAAAGATGTAAACAATAAAGGTGCTGTTTCACCAAACACTCTCGCTAATGAAAGTAGTACACCAGTTAAAACACCGGGTTTTGCTGTATTTAAAATGATATAAAAAATAACTTTCCAGTTTTTAATACCTAATGACAACCCTGCTTCTTTAATTGTCGTAGGTACCATATTCACCATTTCCTCTGTAGTTCTTGCTATAAGAGGTATCATTATTATACTTAAAGCAATAGAACCTGCAAGTAAAGAAAATCTCTTCATAGGATAAACAACAAGACCATATACAAAAACACCTATTATTATTGATGGTACAGCACTTAAAATTTCTAATGAAGAACGTACAATGTTAGCAAATTTTTCGTTTTTATATTCTGAAAGATAAACACCTGTAAGAATACTTAAAGGAATAGAAAACAAACTTGCTATACCTACAATCATAAAACTACCGACTATAGCATTTACCATACCACCACCTTCCTCTCCAACAGGTTTTGGTAATCTTATAAAAAAATCTAAGTTTATTGAAGAAAATCCTTTATAGAGTACATATCCAGTAATAAACAACAACACAAAACTTACAATACTCACAGATAAATAAATAAAAAATTGAAAAATTTTATCTTTTAATTTTCTATTCATTTTGTTTTAACTAAATACTTAATTAAAATCTTTGAAGGTAGATTCAAAGCCAAAGTGACTAAAAGCAACACTAAACCAATATAGTATAAAGAAGATAAATATAAATCACCTGTTGCTTCAGTAAATTCATTTGCAATAACAGAAGCTAAAGTTGCACCTGATGAAAAAAGATATAATGATATATTTGGCACATTTCCTATAACCATTGTAACAGCCATTGTTTCACCAATTGCTCTACCTAATCCTAATAACAACGCTGCAATTATTCCAACTTTTGCAGTTTTTAAAACACTAATTTTTATCATCTCCCATTTAGTTGCACCTAAAGCTAAACTTGCTTCTCTTAAACTTTTAGGTACTGCATCAAACAATTCTGTTGAAATAGAAGTAATGGTTGGAGTTATCATTATACTTAAAACAATACTTGCTGTGAAATAATCTAAACCATATACACTTCCTTGAAAAAATGGAAGAAAACCAAAGATTTTTTGTATCCCAGGACCAATATATTCTCTCATCAAAGGAGCCAAAACAAATATACCTACTAAACCATAAATAACACTTGGTATAGCAGCAAGAAGTGAAATAATAACACCTAAAAATTCTTTTAATCTTCTATTTGCAAATTCAGAAAGAAACAATGCTACAGAGATAGAAATAGGAGCAGAAATTATCAAAGCTAAAAAAGATGTCAATAATGTTCCGTATACAAATGGTAAAGCACCAAATTTTTCAAATACAGGATCCCATGTCGTATCTATAAAAAATTTAAGTTTGAAAGTTTTTATCGCTAAATAACTGTGTTTTAATAAAACAACAAAAAGAAGAACAAGGATACTAAAAGAAATAATAGCTGAAATTTTTAGTATAAACTTAAAAATTTTATTTGAATAATCTTTGTTTGTCATAGAATAGAAAAATTTAATCCACAGGGTAAGGAACGAACCCTTACCCTGTGGACTATATTCTATAGATTTTTGCTATATTATATTATTAATACTCAATTGTCTCTATTGTTTTCAATACTTTATCAACTAAATTTTTAGGAAGTGGTGCATAATGTAGTTCAGCACAGTATTTTTGTCCATCAGTTACTGCCCATTTTAAAAATTTAACTAATTTCTCACCACGAACAGGATCTTTTTGTTTTTGATATACTAAAATCCAGGTAAAACCAGATATAGGATATGAGTTTTTACCACCAGCATTTACTATTGAAACACGATAATCATCAGGCATATTTTTTGCTTTATCTTCAATTGCTGCTGTTATACTTTCAATGGTTGGTTTGACATAATATCCATCTTTATTTTTAACAATAGCATAGTCAAGATTGTTTTGTATAGCGTATGAAATTTCAACATAACCTATTGAATAAGGAGTATTTTTAACAATTCCAGCAACACCTTCATTACCTTTACCACCTAAACCAACAGGCCAGTTAACAGATGTCCCTTTACCAACTTTATTCTTCCATTCTGCAGAGATTTCGCAAAGATAATCAGTAAAAATAAATGTTGTTCCACTACCATCAGACCTTCTTGCTACAACTATATTTTTGTCAGGCAAAGTTACATTAGGATTTTCTGTTTGAATAAGTTTGTCGTTCCATTTTTTAATTTTACCTAAGTAAATCTTAGAAATAATTTCTGGTGTTAATCTAAGTGGTTCTTTCCCTTTTAACTCAGGAATGTTATATATTAACACAACAGCGCCAGCAGTTGTTGGTATATGTAAAATTTTAGCAGGAGCTTGTTTGAGTTGTTCTTCAGTTAAAAATGCGTCTGATGCACCAAAATCTACTGTTTGAGCTAAAATTTGTCTTATACCACCACCAGAACCTATTGATTGATAGTTAAAATTTACTGTTTTATCTATTTTAGCATATTCATAGAACCATTTTGAATATAAAGGATAAGGGAATGTAGCACCAGCACCATTTATGAGTACTACCTTTTGTGCAAATATGAGGTTTGATAGTATTACTACTGCTGCTATTGCATTTTTGATTATTTTTTTCATATTGTTTATCCTCCTTTTTATATTAAAGTTTATTTTTTAAAAGTTTACTTGTACCATAAAATCATAAATTTCATGTGCAGGTTTGTTAGTAACTTCACTTCTTCTATAGTCAACTAATAATCTTAAAAATTTGTCAAAATAGTAGTTAACACCAATACTTGTAATTTTTTCTTCGTTATCAGAGACATTTATATCTTTATCCCACAATTCATATCTAAAAGTAGGAGAAATTCCTTCTAAGTATTTATTTTTTGTTAAACTAAAAGGTTTTATTTCTAATGTGCCAATGTAGTCAGCAACATCATGTTTGATTTTTAAATCTTTACCATAAACATATTCAAAAGTGAAAAATGTAGGTATAAAAATATCTTTCTCAATTTTTAAATAAACAGCATAATGTTTCCCATTTACTACAGAAACTGTGGTCGCTGTGCTATAATATCTGTCATATACAGAGAAACTTACTTCTACATCTTTAAGTATGTAATGTAAAAATCCTAAATCTGAAATTGCTTTTAATACTATATCTTTTTTATCATTTGTCTCTGTAGCTTTTGTTGTCCCATTAAGTGCTGCTGATTGAAGTTGTAGTATTTTTTTATAACCAAAAGATGCTTGGACTCCATAATCATAGTCAGAACCTAATACTTCTTTTAAATACCTAGGTGCATCAACAAATTTCTTTTTTGAAGATGAATAAACATTTTCAAACCCAAATGGTTGGTTAAATTGTCCTATCCTAAAACTTAAATAATCTTTAAAAGGGATATAGTCAATATATACACCTTTCAATTCAACATTTTTATCTTCCGCAAGTTTTGCAAAATCAGGTGTTAAAGAGAAACTTAAGAAATCAGTAAATTTTCTGCTAAATGTAACCCTTGCACGAAGTATACTTAATGGGTCTGCAGTAGTGTTTTGGTCATCTCTATACAAAATTTGTAAGTAACCTGATACTTTAAGTTTTTTGTCATCTTCTTTTTTCTTATCCTCTTCTTTCTTTTTTTCTTCATCAAACTGTTGTTTTACAACATTGCTTATTTCATTTCTTATCTCTTGTGCTTCATAACTTTCTATTATTCCTTTTTCAATAAGTTTATTTATTATAGGATCTGCAACTGTGTCAGCAAAAGAAAATGAGTTTATTAATGCGAGCAACAGTGATATGTTTATTATATTTTTAAACATATGGTTTATACCTCCTTTTTTATGATTTGTACTTCTTTTAGTTAGTTTTATTTTTTGTACCATATTTTTTTATTACCTCCTTTCTTTTATAAAAAATTTTTTAAGAATTCTTTTTGCATTTTTAATTTTCTTAAAATTTTTTCTTTTATCTGCCTTACTTTTTCTCTTCTTATATTTAAAACTTTTGAAATTTCATCTAATGGCAACCCTTCTATAAAGAATAGTCTAAACACATTTTGTTCTAAATCAGCATCTAAAAGTTTTGAGATTTTGTTAAAATCATTTGAATTTTCATCAATAGTACCACTATAGTTTTCGTAATAATAAAATTGATTTTCGTCAATTTCTTCTGTTTCAAAAGGTTTGTTTTTATTTATATATTTTAACATCATTTTCTTAATCCAAAATGTTGCATAAGATGAAAATTTTGTATTTTTTTGGTTATCATAGTTTCTTTTAGCATACATTAATCCTAAAAAACCTTCTTGTATCAAGTCCTCTAATGTGATATTGTAATTTCTGTATTTATTAAAATACTTTTTAGCAAAATGAATGATTAAATTTTCGCAGTATTTATCATCTGTAAAAATTTTTGTTGTCATATATTAATTATACAAATTAATTATTAAGAGAGTATAAAGGAATTGTTAAGATTTTGTTAAGAAATTTTTGGCGTGTTTGGAAGTATAACTATAAACTTTGAACCTGAATTAGGTGAGCTTTCTACAAAAATTTTCCCTCTGTGAAGGTTAACTATATGTTTTACTATTGCTAAACCAAGACCAGTACCACCTGTTTTTTTAGACCTTGCTTTGTCAACTACAAAAAATCTTTCAAAAATTCTTTCATGATATTCTTTAGGTATACCTATACCAGTATCTTCAACTATTATTTTTGTTTCAAATTTGTCCTGCTCAACTTTAATTTTTACATATCCTTTTTCTGTGTATCTTATTGCATTATCTACTAAGTTTGTAACAACTTGTTCAATCTTAAATCTATCTGCTTTGATAGGTTTTAGTTCTTTTTGAACATCTATAATAAAATCTAAATTTTTTTGTTTTGCTTTTGTCTCAAACAAATCTTTAATATCATTTAAGACAGCATTAATGTTTACATCTTCAAATTTAATTTCAGAGAAATTTTTTTCTTCTTCAAGCTTTTCAAGATATGACAATGTTACTAAGTCGTTAACAATATTGATTAATCTGTTTGTGTTGAAAATCGCAATTTCTACAAACCGTTTTTGTTGTGGCTCATTTATTTCTTCATATAACGTTTCTAAGAAACCTTTGATACTTGTTAAAGGTGTTTTAAGTTCATGTACTATATCTGATACAAATTCTTTTTTAACTTTTTGAAGTTGTTTATAACTAGTAATGTCATACAATAGGACAATCAATTCTTCTTCTGAAACATTACTACAACTAACTAAATATGTTTTTTCTTCTATATTAAGTTCTTCAGTTAAATTTTTTTTCTCAGAAAATGCTTTTTTTATAATTTCGTCAAATTTATATGAAAGCATAACTTCACAATAAAGTTTGTCTTCAATCGGTGTAATCTTGCATAGTTTTTCAAAACTTTTGTTATAAAGAACAATTTTGCCTTCTTTATTAATTAAAACTACTGCTTCTTGTAAAGAATTAAATATATTTTTTAACTTATCTCTCTGAAAAGAAATGTTTGACAAAAGTATTCCTATTTTTTCTACCATTTCATTAAAACTTCCCTCAAGAAAGGAAAACTCATCTGTAGTACTAAAACTAGTTTTCTTATTCAGTTCAATATTTGATAATTTTTTTATACTATTTATTAGCTTCTCAATAGGTTTTGTAAAATATGAAGATAAAAAAACTGAAAATAACAAAACTAATATAAATACAAAAAATGTGATTATTAAAATCCTATATATAGATTTATTTATGCTTTTATAAAATTCGTCAATAGGATGGCCTGTTATAAGAATAGCGAAAGTGTGATAGTCTTTATCTTTCAAAGGAATCGCTACATATAACATTTCTTTTCTTAGTGTTGAATTATATCTTATTGAATAACTAAAACCTTTAGTTATTGTTTCTATTATCATTTCAGTTGTATTAAAATAATTTTCTATATTGTTTTGAGTATCAAATAAAATTTTTCCGGTAAGAGAAATGATTGTAGCTCTTATTTGTAAATTAATTTTTAAATTATTAATAAATTCGTTAAGTTTCGAATAATTCTTACTCAAAAGAAACTCTGTTATTGGGAGAGAAATTGAATAGCAAGTATCTTTTAAGTTAGATATATAAATTTTAAGAATTTTGCTTTTAAGATAATTGTTTACTATTATGAAAATAAAAACAGAGTATAGTAGAATTATTCCAATATATCCAAAAAGTATTTTTTTAAAAAACGATTTCATTTATACTCAAATTTATAACCAATTCCTCTTACACTTTTTATAAACTTTGAAGCTTTACCAAGTTTTTTTCTAAGATTAGTAATATGTACATCTATTGTTCTGTCAATTACAGCTTTTTGTGTCCCCCAAAGATAATCAAGAAGTGTATCTCTGCTTAAAACTCTGTTTTTGTTTGAAACAAGTGTTTCTAACAACTTAAATTCAGCAGTTGTTAATTCAACTTTTTTGTTTTCAACATAAACTTCAAAATTGTCTAAGTCAATAACTAAAATATTATTTATCTTAATCTGTTTAGAAATAGTGGGGGGTTGTTCTGTTCTTCTTAGTACAACTTTTACTCTTGCAACAAGTTCTCTTACAGAAAAAGGTTTAATTATATAATCTTCAGCTCCAAGTTCTAAACCTAAAATTTTGTCAACTTCTTCCGATTTTGCAGAAAGAAAAATTATAGGTATGTTTTTTAACCGAGTATCAGATTTCAGTTTTTTACAAATCTCATAACCATCAATTTCAGGTAGCATTATGTCTAAAATTATTAAATCAGGAATTGTTTGTTTTAAGAAATTAAAAAACTCTTTTGGTGTATCAAAAGTTTTTACTTCATAGTTTTCTTTTGTTAAGTTAACTCTTATAAGTTCTAAAATATGTTCATCATCGTCTAAGACTACTATTAATTTGTTCTTCATAACTTTTAGTTTTATACAAAAATGTCAAACAAAAAACAAGGTTAATTTATACGTTTTATTGTATTTCAAGATTTTTTTTTGTATTATATACTTTCTATTTTTAAAAATTAGTTTTTCTTTTCATTGGGGGACAAAATATGGCTAAAAAAAGTGATGGCCAACAACAGTTAAATTTTGAAGAACAAAATATTATTCCTCGCGATATCGGCGAGGAAATGAAAACTTCTTATACTGATTATGCAATGAGTGTTATTGTAGGTCGTGCGTTGCCAGATGTTCGCGATGGCCTAAAACCTGTACATAGAAGAATACTTTATGTGATGAAAGAGATGGGCCTTAGACATAACTCGCCATATAAAAAATCTGCACGTGTAGTTGGTGATGTATTAGGAAAATACCATCCACATGGTGATGCTGCTGTGTATGAAGCAATGGTCCGTATGGCACAAGACTTTTCTTTGAGGTATCCTTTAATTGATGGTCAAGGAAATTTTGGTTCTATAGATGGCGATCCGCCAGCAGCGATGAGGTATACAGAAGTACGACTTAACAAACTTGCTGAAGAGATGCTTGAAGATTTAGATAAAGAAACAGTCGATTTTAGACCAAACTATGATGGTTCTTTAGAAGAACCTGTGGTACTCCCAGCAAAATTTCCAAATATCTTAGTGAATGGTTCAAGTGGAATAGCTGTGGGAATGGCAACAAATATACCAACTCACAATTTAACAGAAGTTTGTAACGCAATAATAGCTGTGTTAGATGATCCTGAACTTACTTCAGAAGAGTTAATGGAGTATATAAAAGGTCCGGACTTCCCAACAGGAGGGATAATTTTAGGTAAGGAAGGAATAAAAGAATATTTTACCACAGGGAAAGGTTCTATTCGTATTAGAGCGAAAGCAGAGATTGAAGAACTTAAAGGTGGCCGTCATGCGATAATAATAAAAGAAATTCCGTATCAAGTTAATAAAGCAGAACTTTTAGAAACAATAGCTAGATTGTCTTCAGAAAAAAAGATTCAAGATATTGCTGACTTAAGAGATGAGTCTGATCGTGATGGTGTTAGGATTGTTATAGAAGTTAAACGCGATGGTAATCCTAATATTGTTTTAAATCAGTTGTTTAAACATACTCAACTTGAAGTTTCCTTTGGTGTTATAATGTTAGTATTAGTTAATGGAAAGCCACAAGTTCTTTCTATGCGTGAAATGATCCAGTGTTATATAGACCATAGAAGAGATGTTGTATACAAACGTACTTCATTTGAACTTAAAAAAGCTGAGCATCGGGCACATATTGTAGAAGGTTTAAGAATTGCTATTGATAATCTTAACAAAGTTATAAAAATAATTCGTGAATCAAGAGATGTAGACCAAGCTGAAAAGAATTTGATGAAAGAATTTAAATTTACTCAAATTCAAGCTCGTGCTATTCTTGAGATGAAACTCCAACAACTTACTTCTTTAGAACGGTCAAAACTGGAGAAAGAATATTTGGATTTAATCAAGACAATTGAAATGTTAAGGTCGATTTTGAGAGATCCTAAGAAAATTGATAATATTATAAAACAAGAAGTGGAAAAAATTAAGAAAGATTATGGAGATGAACGTAGAACAAAAATACTTGCTAAAGTCGAAGAAGTTACAATTGAAGATTTAGTGAAAGAAGAAGATGTTGTTGTATGTATTTCTCATCGTGGGTATGTTAAACGTATGTCACTTTCTTCATATAGAGCACAACGTCGCGGTGGGAAAGGTGTTACTGGTGTAACATTACAAGACGAAGATTTTATAGAACAAATTATAGTTACTAATACACATTCTTATCTTTTGTGGTTTACGAATAAAGGACGTGTTTATTGGTCAAGAGTGTTTGAAATACCAGAAGGTTCTAGGGTTTCAAAAGGGAAACCTGCGATAAACTTGATTCAACTTTCTTCTATGGATGAAAAAATAACTGCTTGTGTAGCAGTGGATGAATTTAAAGAAAACATGTATTTACTTATGTGTACAAAAAAGGGAATTATCAAAAAAACAAGTCTTGAAGAATTTTCAAATCCAAGAAAAACAGGAATTATAGCAATAAATCTTGACAAAGATGATTCCTTAATTGATGTTAAACTTACTGATGGTAAACAAGAAGTGTTTATTGCTACAAGAAACGGGTTTGCAATAAGGTTTAAAGAAGATAAAATACGTCCTATTGGACGATCTGGTAAAGGTGTAGTAGGGATAAGGTTTAAATCAAAAGATGACGAAGTTGTCGGGATGGAAATTGTGAAAAAAGATGATTTATTACTTACAGTTTGCGAAAATGGTTATGGTAAACGTACAAAAGTTGATGATTACAGATTACAAAGTCGTGGTGGGAAAGGTGTGGTGAATATAAAGACAACCGAACGTAATGGGAAAGTTGTTGGTGTAAAAGTAGCGAATCCTGGGTACGAAGTTATGATAATGACGGAAAAAGGTATGAGTATAAGATTACCAGTTGACGAAATCTCTGTTCTTTCAAGAAATACACAAGGTGTAAGGCTAGTAAAACTTGAAGAAGGTGATAAAGTTGCAGCTGTGGAAAATATTATACCTGAGGAAGAATAAAAAAACTTGAGTTTATGAATTTGTTATATGATACAGATAGATGGGATCATAGGTGGTGGACAAGTTTTAAGAACAGCATTAGGGTTATCAATTTTGTTAAACAAACCTTTTAGTTTAAACAATATAAGAATAAAAAGACCTAATCCTGGATTACAAGAACAACATCTTCAGGCTGTTATCTCTTCAGCATTGATCTCTTCAGCAGAAGTTATAGGAGCATATAAAGGGTCGCTTGAGTTAAGGTTTTTCCCAAAAGAAATAAAAAATCAAAAAATAAGTATTGAAATAAAAACAGCAGGTTCTGTTGGTCTTGTTTTACAACCTTTGCTTATTGTTGGACTTAAACATAGATTAGAAGGCGAAATTTATGGTGGTGCGACATATGGTAAATGGGCAGCATCAATTGATTTTGTAGGAAATGTTTTAAGTTTTTGGCTTAAAAAACTTGGTGTTGATTTAAAATTAGATGTTATAAAACATGGTTTTTATCCAAAAGGTGGAAGTATTGTAAAATTTTTGGTTGAACCAAAAGAAATCGAGGTTACAAAAATAATAAATGTTAGTGGTAAACTTAAAAAAATAAAAATTATCTCAGTATCTTCAATTGGACTTAAAAAAAGAGAAGTTGCAGAACGTATGACAAACAAAGCATGTGAAATTTTAGAAAAACTTAACTGCAAAATTGAAAAAGATATAAAATATGTTGAAAGTATTTGTGATGGTTGTGGAATAACTATTTTTGCTGAGTTTGAGGATGGTATTATTGGTAGTTCTTCAGTTGGAGAAGTTGGAAGAACCGCTGAAGATGTTGGTAAAGAAACAGCAACAATGTTGTATGAAGATATAGAATCTTTTGGGCTTGACAGATTTTCTTCAGACCAAGTTTTACCGTTTGCAGCGTATCATGGTTGTGAGGTTTATGTAAGTAGAATTACAGAACATGTTTTATCAAACATTGAAGTAATAAAAAAATTTTTAGATGTAGAAACTAAAATTGAAAATAGAAAAATTGTATTTATATCTAAAAATTTTTAAAAACTTTCTTCAAACTCTGCAGATGCTATATCTTCTAAACTTACTTTTGAAACATCTATTTTCTTTAAGTTTTCTTTAAACATTCTAAAAGCATCATAAAAATCAACATCTACTTTTCTTTTTCTACCAAAAGGATTACCTTTACTTACGACAAATTGTTTTAAGAAAGGATGGTTTATTCCTCTTTCTTTTATTTTTGCTATTATTTCTTTTACCATTTCATCAACTTCAGCTAAAACTTTAGCTCTTTTTTGTCTTTCTTCATAAGCCTTTTGTAATGGCAAATCTAAGAAAAGGTCAACTTTTTTCAAAAATGTATGATATGCACCACCTGAAAATTTTTCATCTGTTTCGTATACAATCCCCAGTGTGATATAAGGAGCTTCTTCAAATTGAAAACTATAATCTGTTTCTAATTTATCAGGTTCTTCTTCCATTATACTCTTATACATTCTTATTACTTCTAATGATTTCTCTTTGATATTATGAGCTTTCTCTGTATTTAAAGCTAAAATTTGGTAAGATACAGAATAATCAGGAATTAAAATACCAGTAATTCTTTCTTTCCCTAATCTTAACATAGCTTCTCTTCTGTGGTTTCCGTTTGGTGTCCAATAAACATTTGGTTTTGGCCTTACCAGAATAATTGGGTCAAGATATCTTCCTATAGTTTGAATTACTTCTATTAATCTTTTTACATGAGGTTCTGAAAGATCCCTTTGATATGGTGTCGGTTGTACTTTTTCAATAGGGACATCCACAAGTAATTGATATTGATCACCAAAAGGTTCTTTGAAAACACATAAAACATTGCATCCTTCCTTTTCAACTTCTTCTTTAAGTTTTTTAATATCAGCAGGTAAATCTGAATCTGATTGTTTTAATTTTTTTGTTGCCATAGAGATCACCTCCTTTTTATCCTAATTTATAGTGTTTTTTTACTTTTTCGTAAACAACCCATCTACATTTGAGCCCTTTTGGAAATTTTACAAAATCACCTTTTTTAATCTCAACTTCACCATCATTAGTTATAACTTTGATTTTTCCTTCTAAAAAATAACATTGTTCATCTTCATCATATTCCCAGTCAAACTCAGAGGGTTCGCACTCCCATATCGGCCAGTTTTCAACATTAAGTTTTTCAAGTTCATCTTTTGTTGGAGTTTTTACTTCAATTTTCATTGCCTTCCCCTTATATATTTTGATGTTTTTTTATAATTTTAGTTTCTTGTAAATTTAAGAATTTTTATTAAAAGCTTTAAATTGACTTTAAACTTTTTTTGATCTTTCTTAATTGTTTTTTAATTTTTTCTAATTTTTTGTTAAACGAATCTCTTAACCTTTTTTTGATATCTTTAATTTGTTCTTCTATTTTGTTTATTTTGTCTGTATTTTTTGAAAGCTCTTGTTTACTGACAAAGTTTTTAGTTTTTATAAAAAATTTTTCCAATTTTTTTGAAATTCTTCGAAATTTCCATTCTTCTAAAAATTTTTCTTTTAAATTTTTTGAATGAAGATCATAAATTTTAGTTGCACATCTTTCACAGATAAATTTCACAAATTTTATTGTCTTTTTGTCTGAAAAAGTATGAAGAGGTCTATATCCAGTAAATTTCAATAGATTTTTGTTACAATAGCAGCCACATATAGTACATTTAAAAAATTCTAATTTTCTCATCAATTCTATAACTTTTGTCTCCTGAGGTTCAAATAGTGGTGAGGGAAGGATTAACTTTAATTTCTTAGAATTTAAATCTATTTCAAATAATCCAATTCTTTTTTCAACTGCTAATTCAATTTCTTTTGGTTTAAACTCTCTTGGAGCAGCTAAAAATACTTTATGAGCAAAGATAGATGCTCGTTTAACTTGATCCATTTCTCGTTCTCTATAAATAGGGAGATTTTCTTTTACTTCTACAGCAATTATTTCAATTCTTGGTTCAAACCTGTTACCAATTTCTCTTATTCCTATTACATCAGGGATTATTCCACCTATTCCAATATTAATAAACCCTTTTCTTAATTTTTTCCTTTTTGAGTTAGGATTGGTACATATGTAGTTATAGTGTTTTTCTAAAGAATATTTTACAATATTCCACAATTTATTTTCTCGTTTATTCATGTTTATTTTTATCCTAATTCTTCTACCAACTTAAGCAAGTTTTTATTAATAGGTTTTTCGTTTGAAACAACTGTGTTTATATCAATATATCCTATTTTGTTGTTTTTTATTACAATAACTTTGTTTTTTATATTTTTTGAGATAAGTTCTACTGCATGTTCACCAAAAAGTGATGCAAGAATTCTTGACCTTGCAGATGGTGAACCACCTCGTTGTATATATCCTAATGAAGAAACTCTTACTGGTATGTTAATTTTTGCTTCAAGTTTTATTGCAAAAGTTTTTACATCGCCAGCACCTTCAGCAAAGATTATTATTTCTGACGATTTTCCTTTCTGTTTATCTTTAAGAAGTTTTTGTGCAATTTTGTCTAAATCATACTTTACTTCAGGAACAACAACAACCTCAGCACCTGATGCAACTGCTACTGCCAATGCTAAATGTCCGTGTTCTCGTCCCATAACTTCTACAACAAAAACACGTTCAAAACTTGTCGCTGTATCTCTTATTTTGTCTATTGCAGAAACAGCTGTATCAATTGCTGTATCAAAACCTATGGTTTCATCAGTACCATAAACATCGTTATCAATAGATGCTGGAATACACACAACAGGAATGTGTTTAGAAATTTTACTTGCTGCTTTAATAGAACCATCCCCACCTATCACTACAAGATAATCAAACTTGTATTCTTTAAGAATCCCAATTGCTTGTTTTAAACCTTCTTCAGTTTTTATCTTTTCACATCTTGAACTTTTAAGTATTGTCCCACCTTGATATATTATACCACTTACAGACCTTGAATTAAGTTGTTTAATATCTTTTTCTAAAAGTCCTTGGTATCCCCTGTAGATACCAAAAATTTCAAAGTTGTATTTTAACCCAGCACGAACTACTGCTCTTATAGCAGCGTTCATCCCAGGTGCATCACCACCAGGTGTTATTACAGCAATTTTTTTCATTTTTTCTTTTTCACTCCTTCTTTTTTACAGTATTTATTTATAACGCATTCTTCACACAATGGCTTTCTTGCTGAACAAATTTTTCTTCCATGTTCAATAAGTAAATATGGAAAGATAAACCATTTATCTTTTGGCACAATTTTCATTAAATCCTGTTCAATTTTGTTTGGGTCAGTATTTTTTGTTAAACCAATCCTGTAAGACAACCTTCTTACATGTGTATCCACAACAATACCTTCAACTTTACCATATGCGTTTGATAACACAACATTAGCTGTTTTTCTTGCAACACCAGGTAGAGACATTAAATCTTCCATTGTGTCAGGTACTTTCCCGTTAAACTTTTCTTTAATAATTTTTGCTGCATTTATTATATTTTTTGCTTTCATTCTATAAAACCCAGTTGGTTTAATTTCTTGTTCAAACTTTTTTATATCAGCATTAGCATAATCATCTACAGTTTTGTATTTTTTAAACAACTCTTTTGTAACTTTGTTCACACGTTCGTCAGTACATTGTGCTGAAAGTATAGTTGCAACAAGTAGTTCAATTGGATTTGAAAAATTTAATGCTATTTTTGCTTGAGGATATTCTTTTTGTAAAATTTTTATTATTTCGTTTATGTTTTTTATAATGTTTATCATTTTATTGTATTATTTCTATTTTTAACTCAGGCAATAGTTGACCTGTTTTTAAATAGTATATTAAAACTTTCCACAACAATGGTTGTTTTGTAGAAAAAATAAATTCTTTTTCTTTACCTTCTAATGAAATAGAGATACAATCTTTATAAACATCAACTGCAACTATTTTGTCAAGTTCAATTGTTTTAGTTGTATGTTCTCCATTGAAAACTATACGTTTGTTTGTTAAAATTAGTCCCCCATGATCAATCGGTGTTATTACAAAATTATATTTTGGTACTGACCCGCCAATGTATACACCACGTGTTATTCTTACTGCTCCACCATAACGTACAGTATATGTTTTTGATTGACTAAAAGTTGAATCTTCTTCAATATATGCTTCTTCATTATCTTTTAAAAAAATTGTTGGTTGTATAGTAGGTAATGGTTTTTTAAAAATTATTGTTTCAATATATGGTTTAAGTTGTTCTATAAGTTTTAAGTATTCTTTTTGTTGTTTTATTTTTCTTAATTTTTGTTTTATATCTGGGATTAAAAAAATTATGCTAAAAATAAAACAAATTATTGAAAAAATGAAAAGTTCAACAAGATTTTTTCTATTTGAAATTATTAAAGAATAAACACCTAATATAAAAATTGCAATGGATATGGTGTATCTTACTAGTTTAATTATAAACTTTACTATATCTTTAATCATAATTGTTATATGGAAATACTTTCATTTTTTACTCCAAATTTTTGCTAAAATTGAAGCAGTTATCACACACAATGTTGCAAAGATTGCTGATGGTATTGCAGTTTTGTTTGAAAAATGTTTTAATGAAAGCACAGCACCGAGACCTGCGTTTTGCATACCAACTTCTATTGCTAATGTTCTTCGTCTTGATTCATCAAGTTTGTAAATATACCCTGCTAAATATCCTAAAACTAACCCCCAAATGTTTAATACTATCGCTGCTAAGAAAATTAAAAAACTCATCTGTTTTATAAAATCTTTGTTTAATGCTACAACAAGCCCACAGATAAATGCAATAAATATTGTAGAAAACGCTGGGAAGATATTTATTATATTTTTAATTTTTTCTTTTAGCAAACTTTTTATTATTAAACCTAAAATTACAGGTAGCACAACCATTCTTAATATACTAAAAAACATCTGCCAAAAATTTATTTTTATAAAACTTGATGCAAAAATATAAGTAAACAATGGTGTTAAAACTGGGGATAAAAATGTGGATGATGTAGTAAGTGAGATTGAATAACCAACATCTGCTTTTGCTAAATAAGATATAATGTTTGACGCCATCGCGCCTGGTACTGCACCTGTTATTATAAACCCAAGTTTTACATCTTGTGGGAAAGAAAAAATTTGACCAACCAAATATCCACCAAGTGGCATTATCAAAAATTGTGCTAATGTTCCTAACAAAACAATATAAAATTTTTTAAATACATAAACAAAATCTTCAAAGTTTAAAACAAAGCCAATACCAAACATTGTGAATGTAAAAAACCATTCATTGTAAGGTTTAAGTTTTACTAAAATTGGTGGGTAAACATATCCAATAAAGACGCATAATAAAACCCATACAACTAAGTTTTTTGTTATAAAAGAAGAAATTTTGTTGACCATAGTTTGGTTTTTTTACAAAATTAAGATTTGATATTCAAGCAAAGATTGATTTTAGAAGTTAAAATATTGTAATTATTATAAAAAATTTTTCATAATTTAAAGCTATGATAGATATAAACTTAATAAGAACACACAAAACTTGGGTTGAAGAAAAACTATCCACTCGCGGACAAAAATATGACTTATCAAAAATTTTGTCTTTAGATGAACAAAGAAGGCAAATTCAACAACAAGTTGATAATTTAAGAAACAGAAGGAAAGTTTTGTCAGAAGAGATTGGGAAACTTAAAAAAGAAAGCAAACCTTATGAGATTTTTCTTAAAGAAATAGAAGAGATTAAAACACAATTACAGAGTTTAGAAGAAGAACTTTCTAAGATATCTTCTCAACTTAATTACGAACTTTTGTTTATCCCAAACATTCCTGACGAAAGTGTCCCTGTTGGTACATCAGAAAAAGATAACAAAGTTGTTTACCAATCAGCAGAAATACCACAATACGATTTTGAAGTTTTACCACATTGGGAGATAGGTAAAAACTTAGATATCTTAGATTTTGATACAGCATCAAAAATTTCTGGTTCACGATTCGCAATGCTTAAAGGGTTAGGTTCAAAACTTGAACGTGCGTTGATAAATTTTATGTTAGATGAACATATTAAAAATGGATATCAGGAAGTTTGGCTACCTTATCTTGTTACAAAAGAAAGTATTACTGGCGCAGGACAACTGCCTAAGTTTGAAGAAGAACTTTATAAATGTCTTCAAGACGAACTTTATTTAATCCCAACAGCAGAAGTTACTTTAGTAAATATTCATAAAAATGAATTTCTTTCAGAAGATGAACTTCCAAAAAAATATGTTTCTTACTCAGCATGTTTTAGAAGAGAAGCAGGTTCTTACGGAAAAGATGTCAAAGGATTGATACGAAATCATCAGTTTAACAAAATTGAACTTGTTAAATTTACAAAACCAGAAGATTCTGATAAAGAACTTGAATCTTTAGTTCAAGACGCAGCAAGGATTTTACAAAAATTAGGTCTTACTTACAGGATTGTATTGTTATGTAGTGCAGATTTAGGTTTTTCTTCTGCAAAAACTTATGATTTAGAAGTATGGATGCCCGGTGAAAAAAGATGGCGTGAAATATCTTCTTGTTCTAACTGCAAAGATTTTCAAGCAAGAAGGTTAAACATAAAAGTTAAATACAAAGACGGGAGAAAAGAGTTTGTCCATACATTAAACGGTTCTGGCTTAGCAGTAGGAAGAACTTTTGCTTGTATTCTTGAAACATATCAACAAAAAGATGGGACAATTAAAGTACCAGATGTACTAATACCCTATCTTGGTTATAAAACAATACCTTAAATTATAAGTTTTTCAATTTCAAATAAAGGTCCGTCAGAACAGACCGTTTCATAAACAAAATCGTCACCGGATTTTATTTTAACAACACAACTTCTACATACTCCTACGCCACAACACATATATTCTTCCATTAAAGCATAAGCTTTAATATCATTTTTTTCTTTGATCAAATTTTGCAAACTTTTTATCATAGGTTTTGGCCCACAACAGAATAAAAATTCACAGTTTATATTGTGTTTCTTAAAAACCTCAACTATATTACCTTTTTCACCATAAGAACCATCGTCTGTAGAATAAACAAAATTTTTTATACCAAAATTTTCTAATTTAATAACATAATCTTTCGTTTTCTCGCCATAAAATAAATAAAGTTTGTCAGTAAATTTTTTTAGATAGTTGTACAAATAAACTATTGAAGCAACACCGCTTCCTCCTGCTATTAAAACAACAGTTTTTGTTTTTATATTTTTTACAATGTTTTTAAATTTTTTCACATTGCCAAAAGGTCCTAAAAAAGTTATGTTGTCGTTCAGTTTTAATGTTGACAAAAATTTTGTCCCATCAGAGATGATACGATAAATAATTGATACGCTCTTATGTTCACAATTAGCAATACTGAAAGGTTTTAAAAGAAATCTTTTAGGATAAGTATCAATAAGTACAAACTGTGTTGGTATAAACTGAATGTTATGTTTAAATTTAAGAATGAAAGTATCTTTTGCAATTTTTTTGTTTTCTAAAACTTTTGCATTTTGTAATCTCATAGTGTTAAAATTATACAAAATATCTTGTTTTTATTACAAGTATTAAAAATTTTTTTGTTAACTATTGACAAAACAAGGTTTATTTTATATTACTATATGACAAAATAGGAATATAATTGATGAGGGAGAGGTTGAAAAACAAAATGGATAAAAAAGAAAAAGAGAAGTACAAACTGAAAGCAGAAATTTTAAAATCTATTGCACATCCGCTACGGCTTGCGATATTAGATTTGTTAAAAAACAAAGAAAGAAATGTTGAAGAAATTATTAAAATACTTAATGAAAAACAATCAACAATTTCAAAACATCTTGCTGTACTTAAAAAAGCTGGTATTGTTGATGATAAAAAAATTGGTCTTTACAGATTTTATTATTTGAAGATACCTTGTGTATTAAATTTTTCAATATGTGTTTCCCAAACATTGAAAGAAAAAATTAAACTTGAAAAAAAGTTAGTAATGTAAGCAAAAGGAGGAACAAAAATGTTTGGTTGTATAGATAGAAAAAAAATTAATTGGTTTCCAACTATTGATTATGACAAATGTATCGGTTGTGGTCAATGTTTTGATTTTTGTCATAATGGTGTTTATGAATGGGATGCAGACAAAAATAAACCTAAAGTGGTCAACCCATACAACTGTGTCTTAGGTTGTTCAAGTTGTGCAAAATTGTGTGAGCAAGGTGCAATAAGTTTTCCTACAATGGAAGAATTAAAGAAAATGATTGCTGAAGCAAGTAAAAAATAAAATATACTAAAAAAAGGAGGAATAAAAAATATGAGTAAGCCAAGATTTATAATGTGTATATGCACAGGTCAATGCCCAGGGTTTGCAAGTTTGAACCTCTGGGAACTAATAAATTATGTCCGAGGTGAACTTGATGTAGAATATGCAATTGTTCATCCGCAACTATGTGTTGATGATGGTGATAGATTTATAAAAGATTACATAAAACCTGGCGTAAAATATGTTATTGGCGCTTGTGACCCAAAAATGCAAAGGAAGATGTTCAAAGATGCTTTTGCAGAAGTTGGTGCAAATTATGATGAACAGGTTATTTCTTTAGACCTGCGGAATATGTCAACACAAGATGCAATGAAAAAAGTTGCTGAAGCAATAAGTTCAATACAAAAATAGTAATTAGTACCACGCTACACAATACAGCAATTGAATTTTTTGCTATTCTACTATTATGTGGATAAAGAGGTGAGATTATGAAAAACAATCGTGATTTTTATACTGGTTTACCAAGAAAAGAAATCGATTGGTTCCCAAGAATAGACCAAACAAAATGTAAACCAGAAGAATGTGGATTTTTATGTGTAAAATACTGCCCTTTTGGTGTTTTTTCTAAAGAAGGTGTTGATGGCAAATCTAAAGTTTCTGTTTCTCAACCTTATGAATGTAATGTTGGTGACGAGTCCTGTAAATTTCAATGTCCTTTTGGCGCAATAAGTTTTCCAAGCAGGGAAGAGTTGAAAGAAATGTTACGAATGCTGCGGGCAAAATATCAAAAATAAGTTTGGTGTAAGGTTATATAAAATAAATTTCATTATTTGGAGGAATAGATGAAAATAAAAATAGTATTAAATGGCGGGTTAGCAACTTGTTGTTCAATTTATCCAGCAGAATTTGTACGTGATATAGTTAAAACTTGGCTCACTGAAACAGATGAAGTTGAAGTTATAGATAAAAAAGAAGATAAAAATTTTGTGCCTGATAGTATAGTTTCTCTTGCTGAAGAGTATTTTGGTGGAGCAGTTTATCCAGTAGTTTATATTGACGATGTTTTAGTAGCACTTGGTGACATTCCAGATAAAGATACATTGTTAATAATGGCTAAAGAACCAAATAAGTATGCTGTTAAAGAAGAACATATATTAAATGCTGCTGAAAAACAAGGATTGTTAAAAAGAAAATGAAAGAAATACTGAATATGAAGAAGTTCATACTCATAGTGATTACGGCGGAATTGAAGTTATCCCTAAAGCAAAAGTTTATGTTGGCAAAAACAGTCAATATATAACACATTTCACTTTGATTAAAGGACGAGTTGGTATATTTGATCTTGATTACGAGGTTCATGTAAAAGATTATTCAAGTTTAGTAATGGATGCAAAGATTTATGGATTAAAAGAAGATAAAATTAAATTGAGAGAAGCAGGATTTTTAGAAGGTGTCAGTTCAAAAGGTTTGATAAAAAGTAGGGTTGCAGTAAGAGATAAAGCAATAAGTGAGATAATTAGTGAAATTACTGCATCTGCTAAAGATGCCCGTGGCCATGTTGATTGTACAGAGATTATCCAGGGAGAAGCACAAGCAAAAGCTATACCTATAGTTAATGTGTTAAACGAATTTGCACGAGTCACACATGAAGCTTCAATTGGTAGAGTTGACAAAAAACAGATTGAGACACTTATGGCAAGAGGTTTGTCTGAAGAAGAAGCGATTGATATTATAATTAAAGGAATGTTTAAATAGTAGGAGGTAAATAACTATGCCAACATATACATATGTTTGTAATAACTGCAAAGGAAGAATAGAAATAGAAGCAAGTATAGAAGAAAAAGAAAAAGGAATAAATGTAAAATGTCCAAAATGTGGTAGTAAAGATGTTTATAGAGTTTTTGATTGTTTTGTAATGAGTTCAGAAGAGACCACTGATTCTTCATCAAGTTGTCCAACTTGTGGATGTGGTGGTTGAGTTATTAGTTCAGAGTTATCCCGCAAATTGCGGGATTAGTTCAGAGTTATTAGTTATGAGTTATTTTATTTCTTAGTGAATTTCTCTGTGTTTCTGCGTTTCTATAGTATGAATTAATTAAACGGAGAACAAAAATGTCAGTTTGTTATGTCAAAGCAGGTCAGTGTAAAAACGAAGTTGTTATAAAAGTTCATCAAAAAGGGCCATCATTAGCATCAGTTGAAGTTGAAACAGCTTGTGATTATGTAAAAAAATTTGCTGAAGAACTTAAAAATATAAAAGTTGGTGAAGAAATGACTCTACCTATCTGTGAGACACAGGTTTATAAGACAGCAAGTAAATATCTTTGTAGAACAAGTTGCGTTGTCCCTTCTGCAATACTCAAAGCAATTGAAGTAGAATTTAAAATTTTTGAACCCACTAACGCTACTATTGAGTTTATTGAGTTGTAGAGGTATTACAAAATGAAATTTCTTTTAGGTTTAACTTTTGTTTCTCTGGTTTTATCTTTGTTCTTTGATAAAAATAAAACAATTTTAGGTGTGAAAAAAGGTATAAAGATGTTTATTGGACTATTACCAGCAATTCTTAATGTTTTAATTTTAGTAAGTGTATTTTTATATCTTGTCCCAAAAGAGACATTAAGTAATTTACTCGGTAAAAATTCTGGTGTAACAGGTTTTGTAATTGCTGCATTACTTGGTTCTGTTTCTTTGATACCGATGTATATTACATATCCATTAGCAGGGATACTTTTAAAAAGTGGTGTTTCATACAGAGTATTAGCGGTTTTTATCACAACACTTATGATGGTTGGTGTATTAACATTACCACTTGAATCAAAGTATTTTGGATGGAAAGTTGCAGTATTAAGAAATGTTTTGAGTTTTATTGGAGCAATAATTGTTGGGCTGATTATAGGATTATTTCTATGAAAAAAATTATTTTAAAGATTGCTGAAACAGAATATATTTTGGTAATCCTTTTTGGATTATTTATTTTAATTTCTCGTATATTTAATTTCGCACCGTCTAAAATTATTCAGGACAATTTCTGCCTGTTTTTTGTTGAAATGATAACTTTTTTGCCATTTATGTTTATTCTCATTGGACTTTTTGATGTGTGGTTTCCAAAAGAAAAAGTTGAAAAACACATCGGTGAAGGTTCTGGTGTAAAAGGAATTTTTTGGGTGATACTTCTTGCGATGCTTCAAGCAGGACCTTTATACGGAGCATTTCCAGTAGCGTATCTGTTGTGGAAAAAGGGCGCAAGTATAAAAAATATTTTTATTTATCTTGGTGCGTTTTCAACACTTAAGATACCTATGCTTACTTTTGAAATTGGTTTTTTAGGACTAAAATTTTCGCTTTTGAGAACACTTGTTACTCTACCCGTTTTTATTTTAATTGGCTATATAATGGAAACTTATTTAAAAAACAAAAATTTTGAAGTTAAACAACCATAAATATGGAAAACATAACACTTCTTGGAATGTTTACATTAGGAATTATCACAAGTTTATCTCCGTGTTCTATTGCTATACTTATTTCAATGATTTCGTTTATTATTGGAGAAAGTAAGTCAGTTTTACAAGGATTAATTTTAAGTTTAAGTTTTTCTTTAGGGTTAAGTTTAGTATTTTTTGTATTTGGTATATTTGTTTCATATCTTGGCAGTTTTGTAAGATATTCACATATATTTTTTGCAATAGCAGGATTGGTCCTAATATATTTTGGTTTAAAACAATTAGGTGTAACTATTAAATTACCGAGAGTTAAAAAAGGTAGTAATGTTTCTGTTTTTCAAACAATAGGAGTGAAACTTATAGGACTTAATTATGTTTTAGCATCATTTCTTTTTGGTATTTTATTCGCGTTAGGTTGGGCACCTTGTGCTACTTCTTTAATTATGCCAGTGATTGTTTATATTATGGCAAAAGAAACAACACTGTTAAACGGAGGATTACTACTTTTTGTTTTTGGGTTAGGACATTCTGTCCCTATAATCCCTATCGCTATCTTAGGTGAAGAGATAAAACAAAAGTTGCAGACAAAGATGATAAAAACCGGCAATGTGGTAACAAAAATTATCTCAATTGTTATGATTTTTTTAGGTATGATATTATTACTTTTTGGTCCAAAATTATCTTCAATAGGAGCGATAAAATGAAACCAAAAATTTTTTTGATATTATTTCTCTTTGTTTCTGTTAAAATTTTTGCTCAAACAGAAAATGTTGCACCAAATTTTAAAACAGATGATATCTATGGAAAACAATTTGAACTTTATAGTTCTACTAAACCAAAAATAATTCAATTTATGCGTATTTACTGCGGTGGAAAAATATCTGAACAATCTGCTACTCAGTTTGGACAACTTGCAAAACTTTACGAGAAATACAAAGATAAAATTCTTTTTGTAACTGTTACACTTTCAAGTTGTCAATCAAGCGATTTAAAAAAAATTGCAGAGTATTTTGGTATCAAATGGACTTTTATAAACGATTATTCTGACTACAATCTTGATATAATACAAAAATACTCTTCATATCTTAAAACCTTGCATGACCCAGCACTTATTTTTGTTGATAAAAACAACAAAGTTGTTAAAACAACAGATTTTTGTGAAGATAAAAAGTTAGAAGAATATATAAGTTTAATAACAGAAAAAACTTCTTCGACAAAAAATAATAATACAACTAAAAGGAGGAATAAATGAAAGAGATAATTTTAGCAGGATTGTTAGCATTAAAAGATTATATAGCGACACATGTTTTGACCTGTCTTGTGCCAGCATTTTTTTTAGCAGGTGGTATGGTTGCGTTTATAAATAAACAAGCAATCTTAACTTATTTAGGTGAACAAGTTTCAAAACTAAAATCTTTTTCTTTAGCGTCAGTTTCAAGTTTCTTTTTAGCAGCATGTTCTTGTACTGTTATACCTGTTGCAAGCGGATTGTATTATAGTGGAGCAGGTGTTGGTGCTGCATTTATAGTTTTATGGGTTGCACCTGCTACAAATATTCTTGCGTTAATTTATACAGGAAATATTTTAGGATTAAAAATTGTAATCTCAAGAATAATCGCAGCGTTATTTATGGCTTTTGTTGTTGGTTATGTTATGAGTTTATTTTTTGGTAAAGAAAAGGTTGAAAAAGTTCAGTTTGAACATGATGAAAATATAAAGTTTATTGAGAGAAAAGAACTTGTGGTTTTGATTTTAGTACTTTTATCATTACTTGCACCAAATTATGTTGTACAAAAAGGAAAGTATATTTATAAAGTTTTAGTATGGTTAGTTTTTACTATAATAACATTTGGTTATGCTTTAAAAAGTATTTCTAAAGAAAAAATTAGTAGTTGGTTTAGAGAAACATGGTTTTTTGTAAAAATTATTTTTCCTTTACTTTTGTTAGGTGTGTTCATTGTTGGGATAATAGGAAAAATTTTGCCACAAGAATGGATACAGAGATTTTTAGGTGGAAATTCTTTAACAGCATCGTTTTTTGCTACAATGTTAGGTGCAGTGAGTTATTTTGCTACAATGACAGAAGCACCTTTTGTTGATACTTTAATGAAACTTGGCATGGGTAAAGGACCTGCTTTAGCACTTCTACTTACAGGGCCAGGGTTAAGTTTGCCAAATTGGTTAGCAATAGCAAAAGTTTTTGGTGTAAAAAAAGCAGTTGTCTATGTTTTAACAATAATTATTTTAGGAACAATAGTAGGATGGTTCTTTGGTAATTTTGTTTTTTAAGTTATTAGTTTAATAGTTATTAGTTCAGAGTTATTAGTTATGAGTTATTTTAGAATGTAAGAAAGGAGGAACGGATGAAACGGATAATAATAGCAGGACCGGGATGTAAAAGATGTATAGCTACAGAAGAAAATGTTAAAAAAGCTGTTGAAGAGTTAAAAATTGATGCTTCTATTGAACATATATACGACCCAAAAGAATTTGTTAAACTTGGTGTTATGATAACACCAGCAGTTATAGTTGATGGTAAAGTTTTGTTTGCAGGAAAAGTTCCTACCGTAGAAGATATTAAACAGATCTTATCTAAAGCTTAAATTTATAACTTTTTATCTAACAATTATTTTATAAATTTTCAAAATTTCAAAATAAATTTTTTGACAACTATTGACATTTATATCAACTTTTTGTACAAAATTGTTACAATAAAATTGTTTTTTCAATTTTTTTGTGCTATATTGGTACAAAAATTAAAAATAAATTTTAAAAATCTATGAATAAAGAACTTTTAAATAGGATTATAAGTTACAAAAATATATGTTTGAAAATGAAAGAATTAGGATTTTTTAGAATTTTTTCTGTAAATTTTTCTGATGCCTTAGGGATAAGTCCTGTCAAAGTAAGGAAAGATTTTTCAATCTTAGGTATAAAAGGTAACTATAAAGGTGGATATGATATTGATTATGTGATACAAAAAATTGATGAAATACTTGGTAAAGGCGAAGAAGAAAAAGTTATAGTTGTTGGTGTGGGTAATTTGGGTTCTGCTTTGATTAATTATAAAGGGTTTGAAAATGTTGGTATAAAAATTGTGGCAGGTTTTGATATTGATCCAAAAAAAATTTCAGCAGAATCTACTCCACCTGTTTATTTCATTGATGATGTAAAAAAGTTTATAGAAGAACAAAAAGTGACTATTGCAATTTTAACTGTTCCTGCTATAGCAGCACAAAGAGTTGCTGAGATGCTTGTTTCTTATGGTATAAAAGGTATTTTAAATTTTGCTCCTGTTAAATTAAAACTAAAAAATTGTGTGGTTAATGATTTCCATATTGAATCAGAGTTAGAAAAATTACTTTATCTTGTGAAGTTTGAGTTAAAAGAACAAAAAAAAGAAAAGGAGTAAGTATATGGTAAAACCAATAGATTTATTCTTACAAAAAAAACAACAAGCATTAGATAAAATTTATAACAACATATACTTTTCCGATAAATTAATCTATGTAGGTATGGCAACTTGTGAAATGGCAGCTGGTTCAAAAGATGTGATGGAAGTTTTTGTTAATGCTTATAAAAAAGGATTAATAAATGCATATGTAACTCAACGAGGTTGTGTTGGGATGTGTAGTGTTGAACCTACCGTTGATATTTTTGAAAAAGGTAAGATGCCTGTAAGGTATATTAAGGTTACGCCGGAAGTAGCAAAAAAAATTATAGAACAACATTTAAGAAAAGGAGAAATTGTCAAAGAAAATGCTTATATTGGTGTGAAAGATATTCATATTGTTATATGTCGTGGCGCTTTTTGTTTTAATGATATTTCAGAAAAAATAGAAAATGTTTTAAAAGAAGAAATTAAGAAGAGAGGTTTAGAAGAAAAAATAGAGATTTGTTATTGTGGATGTTTAGATAGTTGTAATGGTAATAGTGGAGGGGTTGTTGGGGTATATCCTGGTGGTATATTTTATAAAAATGTCAAACCTGAAAATGTTCTTAAAATTATAGAAAAACATTTTGAAGGTAAATCAGTTGATGGTTTAGAAATTTTAGATAATTATAATAACAAGTTTATTCGTATATACGGTGAAACAAAAGTCTTTGGTAAACAAAGAAGGATCGTTCTTAGAAACTGTGGACTTATCAACCCTGAGGATATTAATGAATATATTTCTGTAAGAGGATATGAAGCTTTAGCAAAAGTTTTGTCTTATATGACACCTAAACAGGTTATAGAAGAAGTTAAAAAATCAGGTCTCAGAGGTAGAGGTGGGGCAGGGTTCCCTACAGGGATAAAATGGGAGTTAACATCTAATGTAGAATCAGATGAAAAGTTTGTTATATGTAATGCTGACGAAGGGGACCCAGGGGCTTTTATGGACAGAAGTACAATTGAAGGTGATCCTCACAGCGTGGTTGAAGGTATGATAATAGGTGGTTACGCAATAGGTAGTAACAAAGGATATGTTTACATTCGTTCAGAATATCCTTTAGCTGTTGAAAGATTGAAAAAAGCTATTGAGCAAGCAAGACAAGAAGGTTTCTTAGGTGAAAACATTTTAGGTAGTGGATTTTCATTTGATATAGAAATAAGGCTAGGAGCAGGAGCTTTTGTATGTGGTGAAGAAACAGCTTTAATACACTCTATTGAGGGGCACAGAGGTATGCCAAGGCCAAGGCCGCCTTATCCTTCAGTAAAAGGACTTTTTGACAAACCTACTTTGATAAACAATGTTGAGACTTGGGCAAATATACCTGTTATAATTATCTCAGGTGGTGAGAACTTTAGTAAAATTGGAACAGAAAAAAGTAAAGGAACAAAAGTTTTTGCTTTAGCTGGTAAAATTAAAAATACAGGTTTAGTAGAAGTACCAATGGGTATTACTTTAAGAGAGATAGTTTATGATATTGGTGGTGGTATTGAGGATGGAAGAGAATTTAAAGCTATTCAGACAGGTGGTCCTTCTGGAGGATGTATTCCAAAAGAGTATTTAGATACAAAGGTGGATTACGAATCTCTTGTTTCAATAGGTTCAATTATGGGTTCTGGTGGAATGATTGTAATTGATGATTCTGCATGTATGGTGAGTATTGCTAAATTCTTTTTAGAATTTACACAAGACGAATCTTGTGGTAAATGTACACCTTGTAGAGAAGGGACAAAAAGAATGCTTGAAATTTTGACAAGGATTACTGAAGGTAAAGGGCAGCAGGGTGATATAGAAAAATTAGAAAGGTTGGGTAATATGATTAAAAAAGCATCACTTTGTGGGTTGGGTCAGTCAGCTCCGAATCCAGTACTTACAACTATTAAGTATTTTAGAGATGAGTATGAGGAACATATATCAGAAAAAAAATGTAGAGCACATTTTTGTAGAGAACTTTTAACATATGAAATAACAGACAGTTGTGTTGGTTGTACTGCTTGTAAAAAAGTTTGTCCTGTTGAAGCAATTTCTGGTAAACCAAAAGAAAAACATTTTATTGATCAGAGTAAGTGTATAAAATGTGGTAATTGTTACAGAGTATGCAAATTTCAGGCAATTTCAAGAACATAAAATTTTTTTAAAAAGGAGCAAAATTATGGGCAAGTTAATAACAATATATGTGGATAACAAACCATATCAAGTTGAAGAAGGACAAACTATAATGTCAGCTTTAGATAAAATTGGTTATCATATTCCAAGATTGTGTTACCATCCTAAGTTATCTATAGAAGGAGCATGCAGAGTTTGTATTGTAGAAGTTGAAGGTATGAGAAATTATGTAGCAAGTTGTGCATATCCAATATCTGATGGAATGAGAATAAAGACGAACACCACTGAATTACGTCGTGCAAGAAGAGATATTGTTGAACTCATATTAGACAACCATCCTGAAGATTGCCATACTTGTGAACGAGATGGAATATGTGAACTGCAAAGGTTAGCTTATGCTATGGGAATAAGAAATAGACATTTTTCTGGTGAAAAAAAACAATATGAAAAAGATTTATCCTCTGTTTCGGTTATAAGAGATCCAAACAAATGTGTATTATGTGGACGATGTGTAAGAGTTTGTTCAGAAATTCAAAATGTTTTTAATTTAACCTATGCTTATAGAGGGTTTAAAACAGTTGTAACAACAGCGTTTGATTTACCTTTAAGTGATAGTGTATGTTCAGCATGTGGACAATGTGTTAATGTGTGTCCAACTGCAGCATTTTTAGAAAAAAATTATACTCAAGAATTATTTGAGAAATTACAAGATAAGTCATTAATAAAAATTGTGCAGTTTGCTCCTTCAGTGCGAGCGGCAATCGGAGAAGCCTTTGGTTTTCCACCGGGAACTTCAAAAGAAAAAGAGACTGTTGCTGCTTTAAGGAAACTTGGCTTTGATTACGTTTTTGATACCCAATTTGGTGCTGATTTAACAATAATGGAAGAAGCAAGCGAATTGTTAGAAAGATTAAAAAATAACGGGAAACTTCCAATGATTACTTCATGTTCTGCTGCCTGGATTAAATTTGTTGAACAATTTTATCCTGAATTCCTTGATAATCTTTCAACCTGTAAATCTCCAATGTCTATGCTTGGTGCAATGATAAAAACATATTTTGCACAAAAAATGAATATTGACCCTAAAAAAATATTAAGTGTAGCTGTTATGTGTTGTACAGCAAAAAAGTATGAAGCAGCAAGGCCAGAACTATTTATAGAAGGTATGCCTGCAATTGATATTGTTATAACAACAAGAGAACTCGCTTGGATGATAAAATCTGCTGGAATTGATTTTGTAAACATTGAGCCTGAAGAATTTGATGAACCATTAGGTATATCAAGTGGAGGTGGAGCAATCTTTGGTGCAACTGGCGGTGTTATGGAGTCAGCAATAAGAACAGCATATGAGCTATATACAGGTGAACCTTTAATGGAAATAGAAATCAATGAAATTCGTGGTTTTAAAGGTATAAAAGAAGGAACTATAGATTTTGGTGATTTTAAAATCAATGTTGTTGTAGCTCACGGTTTAGGTAATGCTTCAATAATTTTAGAAAGAGTAAAAAGAGAACCTAATAAATATCACTTTATAGAAATTATGGGCTGTCCTGGAGGTTGTATAGGAGGTGGAGGACAACCTTATGCAGGTGAAAATGCTATTCCTTTAGATGAAGAATTACTTAAAAAACGTGCCGAAGCTTTATATGGAATTGATAGAAAAAAAACAATAAGAAGGGCACATAATAACCCAGCTATAAGAAGATTGTATAAAGAATTTTTAGAAAAACCTTTAAGTGAAAAAGCACACAAACTTTTACATACACATTATAGTCCTAAACTTCCAAGGGGTATTATACCAAAAGAATTGACATTAAGATAAGGAGGTTTTAAAATGGAACAAAGTATTTTAACAGAAAAAGAAAAATTAAATCTTTTAAAAGAATACTTAGAACAGTTTAAAAATATTCCTAGGGCTGGATCAAACCTAATTATGATTTTACACAAAATACAAGATATTTATGGTTATCTTGACATGGAAGCTTTAGAAGAAGTTGGGCATATTTTAAGAATACCAACATCACATATTTGGGGTGTTGCAACTTTTTATCGTCATTTTAAACTAAGAAAACCGGGCAAACATATAATTTCTGTATGTTTAGGTACTGCATGTTATATAAAAGGAGCAAACGAAATTTTTTTAACTTTAAAAGATGAACTTAAGATAGGTAAACATGGAGTTAGTGAGGATGGCTTTTTTAGTCTTGAAGAAGCAAGATGTTTAGGAGCATGTAGTCTTGCACCTGTTATTATGATTGATGGTAAAATTTATGGCAATCTGACAACAAAAAATGTTTTACAGATAATAAAAGAAATTAGGAAAAAAGAAGAGAAAAAACAATGAAAACATTACAAACGACTTTTATAAATCCAGAAGAAATTTTTGAGAAGTTAAAAACAAATGCTAATCCTTCAAAACAAAAAATAAGAGAAATTATTTCCAAAGCATTGTCAATTCAAACTTTACTTCCAGAAGAAGTAGCGTGTTTGATTAATCTTAAAGATGAAGAGTTATGGCAAGAAATTTTTGATGCTGCTTTAAAAATTAAAAAGAAAGTTTATGATAATAGAATCGTTACTTTTGCACCATTATATTGTAGCAATTTTTGTGAGAATGATTGTGTATATTGTGGATTTAGAAGGTCAAATTATATGGTTGAAAGAAAAAAGTTAAGTTTTGAAGATATAAAAAAAGAAGTAGAAATACTTGCTAGTAAGATTGGTCATAAAAGATTAATAGTTGTCTTTGGAGAACATTCTTATTATTCGAATATTGATTATATTACACAAGTTTTACAAGTTATTTATTCTGTTAAAGTAAAAACAAAAAATGGTTATGGAAATATAAGAAGAGTAAATGTAAATTGCGCTCCATTGAGTGTTGAAGAACTTAAACTTTTAAAACAAGCAGGTATAGGAACATATCAGGTTTTTCAGGAAACATATCATCCTGAAGTTTATAAAAAACTTCATCCTGGCAATACAAAAAAATCTGACTACTATTGGCGACTTTATTGTATGCATAGAGCATTAGAAGCAGGGATTGATGATGTAGGGATTGGAGTTTTGTTTGGTTTATATGACTGGAAATTTGAAGTTATGGGTTTAGTATACCACGCAATAGAATTAGAAAGATGTTTTGGTATAGGGCCACATACTGTTTCTTTCCCGAGGTTACAGCCGGCAATAAATACTGATTTTTATTATAAAACACCATATAAAGTAACTGATTATGAACTTAAAAAAATTATAGCTATAGTAAGATTAGCAATACCATATACTGGAATGATACTCACAGCAAGAGAAAGCAAAGAGTTTAGAGATATAGCAGTAAATTTAGGTATCACCCAGATGGACGCATCATCTAAAATAGGTCTAGGTGAGTATTCAAAAGGTACTGAGAATCAACAAAAACCTCATTTACAACAATTTATTTTATCAGATGAAAGAAGTTTAGAAGAACTAATTTTAGATTTAGCAAGAAAAGGTATGATAACGTCATTTTGTACATCAGGTTATAGATGTGGAAGAACTGGTGATAAAATTATGAATCTTTTGAAATGTGGTAAAGAAGCAGTTTTTTGTAAACTTAATGCTATTTTGACATTTAAAGAATGGGTTGACGATTTTGCATCAGAAGAGACAAAAAAAGAAGTAGCTCCTTTAATTGAAAAAGAAATACAAGAGGTAAAACAAAAACTTCCAAAATGGTATGATTTATTAGTTGAGTATTATGAAAGAATTTCAAAAGGTGAGAGAGATTTATACTTTTAAAAAAGAAGAGCTTGTTGATATATTAGCTTCAGATGAGATGACATTTTATAATGAAATTTTACCTTATGCTTTTCAAGTAAGAAAAAAATACTTAGGTAATAAAGTTTGGATAAGAGGAATAATTGAATTTTCGAACTATTGTTTAAGAAATTGTCTTTATTGTGGATTAAGAAGAGAAAACAAAAACTTAAAAAGATATAGAATGTCTATTGAAGAAATACTAACCTGTGCTAAAAAAATTATTGATACAGGAATAAAAACTGTTGTTTTACAATCTGGAGATGATTTTTTCTACAAAAAAGAAGATATATGTAAAATTATAAATTTAATAAAATCGTATGATAAAACTGTAGCAATCACTCTTTCAATAGGTGAAAGGCCTACTGAGGATTACATACACTTTTATCAAGCAGGAGCAGATAGATACCTATTAAAGCATGAAACATCAAATCCTAATCTGTACAAAATTCTACATCCAGGACAAAGTTTTGAAAAAAGAAAAGAGATATTGTTGTTTCTTAAAAAATTAGGATATCAAGTTGGAGCAGGTAACATAGTTGGTTTACCAGGTCAAACATTGGAAGATTTAGCAGATGATATTATATTTATGACAGAATTAGATGTAGACATGGCTGGTATAGGACCTTTTATCCCTCAATCAAATACACCTTTAGGTGGTTATAAAAAAGGAGATGAACTTTTAACTTTAAAAGTATTAGCTCTTACAAGGATTTTAACAAAAAATACTCATTTACCAGCAACTACTGCTTTGATATCGCAAACAGAAAGTAAAATAGAGGTTTTAAAAAAATCTTTTTTAGTTGGAACAGATGTTGTGATGATAAGTTTTACTCCTGATGAATATAGAGAAAATTATAAAATTTATGATAACAGAAAAAAAATTTTTTTAAAAGAAATAGAAATTGCAACAAAAGAAGTAGGGTTAGAAATAAGTTTTGATAGAGGAGATAGTTTTAAAAGATGTATACAACACCAAAAGGTTTAAGAATACACATTGCAATTTTTGGTAGGACAAATGTAGGGAAATCCTCATTTTTGAATTGTCTCACACAACAAGATGTCTCAATTGTTTCAGAAAAACCGGGTACAACTACTGATCCTGTAGAAAAGCCGATGGAATTATTACCTTTAGGACCTGTTCTTTTTATAGATACAGCAGGATTAGATGATTTCACAAGTTTAGGAAAATTAAGGATTGAGAAAACATTAAAAGTTTTTGACAGAGCAGATGTAGTGATACTTGTTACAGAAGCAGATAAGTGGACAGAATACGAAGATTTTGTCGTGTCTGAAGCAAAAAGGAGAAGCACCCCATTATTAGTTGCATTAAGTAAAATTGATATTTTAAAACCTTCTGAAGAAATAAAGAAAAATTTAACTGAAAAAAATATTCCATTTGTAGAAGTAAATAATTTATCAAAAGGTTGGCAAACAGTCAATAATATAAAAACAAAATTATTAGAAATTTTGCCAAATGATTTAATACAACAACCTCCTTTAATATCAGATAAAATAAAACCGAACGATTTAGTTATTCTGGTAATACCTTTAGATAAAGAAGCTCCTAAAGGGAGAATAATCCTTCCTCAACAGCAAGTATTGAGGGAAATTTTAGATGTAGGTGCTTTTGCTTTTGTATCAAATGAAAAAAATTTAAGTTTAGCTATTCAAACTTTAAAAACAAAGCCAAAATTAGTTATCACAGATTCACAAGCTTTTGAAGAAGTATTAAAAGTTGTACCAGAAGATATTTATTTAACAAGTTTTTCAATAATTTTTTCAAGAAACAAAGGTGACCTAAACGAATTTTTGAAAAATATTGAAACTATTGATAGATTGCAAGATGGTGATAAAGTTTTAATATCGGAAGCATGCACACATCATCCTATAGGTGACGATATTGGAAGATGTAAGATCCCAAGGTGGTTAAAACAAAGAATTAATAAAAATATAGAGTTTGAAGTTTACTCAGGTAAAGATTTCCCAAAAGATTTAAAGAAATATAAACTTATAATCCATTGTGGAGCTTGTATGTTAAACAGAAAAGAAGTAATGTCAAGGATATATAAAGCAAAATCTCAAAATGTAGCAATAACTAACTATGGATTAGTGATTGCTTATCTTAAAGGTGGATTAAAGAGAGCAGTAGAAATTTTTATTCAATAATTTTTTTAATAAATTTTTTTAGAGCATTTTTTATAAGTAAAGATTCTTGATAAAGAAAATTTTTATCAAGCAACTTTGATTCATCATATGGGTTAGTCATATATCCTTGCTCAATTAAAACTGCAGGGATTCTTGTTTGTCTTATAGGTGCATAATTAAAGTTTCCAATTAAACCATCTGTTGTATTCCAAAGATTTTTTAATTCTTTGAAAATTTCTTCTGCTAATATCCTACAATGATCCCATTTGTAATATACACTAAATCCAGAATTTTTTAAATATCCGTTTCTTTCTGTATCAGTTGAGTTAGCATGGAGTGAAATTATTAAATCAACATCAGAGTTATAAGCTGTAGCTAATCTTTTTGAAAAATCAGGATTTGTATCACCTTCTCTTAAAAACACAACTTTAGCACCTTCTTTTTCTAAAACAGATTTTAAAACTTGAGCTGCAGTTAAATTTATATTTTTTTCTTTAGTTCCTGAAACACCTAAAGCACCAATATTGTCATCTCCACCATGGCCTGCTTCTATACCAATTTTTATTCCTTTTAAGACATTTTCTTTATTAATTTTTGGTGGATGGTTTACATATATAACAAGGTTTGACTTTGTAGATTCAGCCCAAAATCCCCAAAGATATTTCTGTTTTATAGGGAAAACAATTCTTAAATGACCATCTTCTATCTGTGAAATTTTAGGATAATCTAAAACTTTTGTATTAAGATGATTAATCACCCATGTAGTAGCAAAATGTGTGTTAAAAAAATCTATAACAAGAAACAACTTGTCCTCTTCAACAGAAGATGAAACAGAAAACGGAGTTCTTTCGACCCATGGGATTATGATTTTATCTTTTTCTGTATCAGTAGTAATAGTAATTGAAGTAAAATAATTTTGAAGATTTTTTGTTTCGTTAAGTTTTAACACAACATCTTTTTGGTCAACCCAACCTGAAAATGTACTTGATAGTTTTACTTTATATTTATCTTGTTGTTTACCAACAACTTGTAGTTTTATTCCTTTTGGTAACTCTGTGATATAAGGTCCACCAAGACGAACATAGTGTAAACCATATGTCATTGGCGTTTTTTCAGAAACAGTTTCAGCAATTAAAGGATAGGCAGAGTTCCATACTTCAACATAATAATCTGTTGGGTAAGAAACAGTTTCTATTTTTTTTCTTTTCCAAAAGAATTTTTTAGGTAATTCTTCATCGTAACAAAATACAAGTTGTGTTTTGTTAGATGAAAAATTTGGTGGGATTAAATATCTTTTGTAATACACTCCATCAGAAATTTCGTCAAGATAAATTTTTTCTTTGTTATCAAAACATATTGCATAAAACTTTTTGTTTTTCTTAGATTTAATTTTTAGTTCCAAAACATCGCCTGAAAACAACAACAGGTCTTCGGTTGGAGATAACACTACAAACTCTTTTTCTTCAACTGGTGATGATACTGTTGTAGTTGTATAAACAACTTTTATTTGTTGTTGAGTAAACTTTGTCTTTGTTGGGTCAGAAATAGTGAATACTAAAATGTTTTCACCTAAAGATAGTTTTATTTTATCAACAGCAAACATTCCCGTAGGATATACTTTAATATTTGTAGAAAAGTTATCAGTGTATAAAGAGACATCGTATTTTGGATGAGTTCTTCCTAAGATATGTATAGTATCTTTTTGATAGTTTTGTAAATTTGTAGGTTGGTGAATATAAAAGAACAATTTGTTTTTTTCAACAGAAGCGTTAGGGATAATGGTTGGTGGTAATGTAGTTAAAAATTCTTCTGAAACAGTAATTGTAGAAACTATTGTTTCACACCATGGATAATCAAATTCAAGTACTAGTTCAGATGTTGAAGAATGTATGAAATAAAACTCACCATTTTTTGTAGTTAAAGTAAACCCAAGTTCTTTGTTTGTGGGGGAAAGTAATGTTATCCAAACATCTTCTAAAGGTGAAGAAGTTTCGTCAACAACATATCCTGACAAAATTTTATAGTTAAACTCAAATTTTGGGAAAGATAAAGTTGATACAAAATAGTTGTTTTTAGGTATAAAATTTGAAATACAGCCAAGAATGTTTAATTGTATTAAGTTGTTAACATCTAATTGATTTGTTTCAGATGATATTAAACCAATAATTTTGTCTTTTGGTATGACAGAAACAAAATTTTTTATATCATTGATATCTTTAAGTTTTACAACGATGAAATCTACCCAGTTTTTCTCTACCCAAAGTTTTACATCTTGAAAATTTTCGTAATAACATCCTGATAACATTTGTGGATTTTTATATTCACTTTTTGTTGTAACTCCTATAGCCACATTTTTGTTTATACTTTTTGCAGTACAATACAACCGCGAGATTAATAAATTAAGTTGTTCTTTTTGATAATCAAAAAAATCTAATAGTTTTGGATTACCACGAGTATAAAATCTGTATAAAGATATTTCGTCATAACTCACATTTTTTTCAGGATAACAAATATTGTCAAAAATTATACCATCAATCTCGTATGTTGTTAGAAGATTTTTTGTAAGGTTTATTAAATATTGTTGTACCTCAGGGTTACCAGGACTATAGTAATAAGGGACATAATAATTTTTATCTTCAGTTTTACACAACCATGAAAAAATTTTTTCATTTTCAACTTTTAGTGTATCTATCATAACGAACAATTTTATATTATACTTTTTTGTTTCTTGTAATAAATAAGATAAACATAACGATTCTTTAGCAGAAGAACTTTTTGGGACCAAAAATTTTTCTTTTTCAAAAGAGAATATTATTGTATTAAAATTTTTTTCAGAAGATTCTTTGACAAAATCAGCAATTTTTTTAACAGTTGTGTTAGAATCAGAAGAATCTAAATCTTTTTGATGAACTATAACAGCAGAAATAAACTGTTGTGTCGAAAGGTATAAATTTTGTGAGAAAAGTTTTGAATAAATTATAAGAAAAAAGATTAGACTGTTGATAAGAATTTTATAACTTTTTATTGTTTTTACCATTATCTTTGACGGATTTAATAAAAAATTATTTTGTTTTTGCTAAATTTTTACTAACTTTTGGATACATCTTTTTGATATTTTTCGTTCCCTATAGAAGTTTGCCATGTAGCAAATGATACTAATGATTAAGGTGGCTATGGTTTTATTATGTAATAAATTCTTTTTAATTCTTGTATTTCAATAAGTTTTTCAAAAAAATAAAAAATAATTGGTTCTATGGTGAAATAAAAAAATTTGCTTTGCCAAACAAGTTCTTCTAAATAATAATTGAAATAAAAATTGAAATTTTCATCTTGTGGTAAAACAGAGACTTTTGTTTTTGGATACGAAGAATAATAAAGATATTTGTTTAGATTTTCTACTGAAGGAAAAATTTGTCTAAATTTTTTTTCGTCCATACTACCATATGGAATGAAAACTAATTCTTGTATTGATTTTTGAATAGTAATGTAAGATAAGAAGAGTTTTATATTTTCAAAATCAACAATTAAGGTAAATAATTTTTTACATAAGGTTGAACCAAGTTGGTTAAAAAGTTTGTGGTAATGTTCAAAGAACGAAACAAAATTTGTTGAATAAATCTCGGTCGGATTTAGAAAAAATAAGAAAAAGTTAATAAACCATTTGTGTTTCGGTAAAAGTAAATTGTCAATCAATTCTAAACTTTCTTTGAGCTCTGTTTGTAAAATATCTTCAAAATTAGTTCTGTTAAGAATAGAAACTTCAGGTGTAGTAAATGAAAAAATTTTGTTATATTTATATTCTTTTAGAACAGATACAAGGTTTGATATATTTTTATTGTTTTCTAATTCTTGAAGGATAGTTTTGGGTATTATTTTTCTTGCTCGTATAGTGTTAATATATGCTACTTGAAATGTATATTTCATATAATTTCTTTGTCGACAAGTCTACTAACTTCTTCTTCCACCATAGGTTTTATCAAATCAATAAAAGTTTGTAATGTAAATTCTTTAGATTTTTTCCCAGATATTATTTTGACTCCAAACTCAAAATCTGCGCTTTCTTTTGAAAATTCAATTTTTGTTGAACTATAATTTTTTGTTATTTCTTGACTGATTTCTGCTAAAAGTTTGTTTTTTTCGTTATCTTCAATATTGTTTTGTTTGCCAAACAAAACAATGTTTTGTTCATTTAAAAATAAGTTGTGCAGAATAATGTTTTTTATAAATATATAACACAGAGATTTGTCTAAAGACAAAAGTTTTTGTTTTACAGTATCAAGAAGTTCGGATATAACCTTGTTTTTTATTTCCTCAATTTTTTTGTTGTATTCAATAAGATTGTTAGCATAAATTCTTTTTTTTGAAATTTCTAATTCTTTTTCAAAATTTATTTTTAATAAATTTTTTTCTTGTTCAATAATTTTTTCAAATTCCTGCTCAAGTACAACTTTTTTTTGTTCAAAATCTTTTTTTAATCCTTCTAACTTTTGTTTTACTTGTTGCTCTATTTTTTCTAATAATTCATCAATCTCTTGCATAGATTTATCCTAACTTTATATTTTGTAATAACAAAATTGTTGAAATTAAACCTAAAATAGCATATGTCTCTACAACAGCACCATATACCATAGCCTTTGCAACTTCTTCAGGACGTCTTGCAACAAGGTTTACACCACCAGCACAAACTTTACCTTGATATATAGCAGAGATAAGTCCTACAAGACCAACTGGTAAAGCAGCAAATGCTACTGATAATCCTTGAGAAAAAGTGATTTTTGTAATATCAACACCACCAAGCTTGCCTAATATCAAAAACATTCCTACAAATCCGTAAAACCCCTGTGTACCAGGCAATGCTTGTAATACAAGAAGTAAACCAAACTTGTTTGGATCTTCTGCTGTGACCCCAGATGCTGCTTGACCTACTATACCACAACCAATTGCAGAACCAGCTCCTGCAAGACCTGCAGCTATTGCTCCACCTAAGATTACTAACATAAATCCTAAGTATTGTTCCATAACACACCTCCTTTGTTAATAAAATGTTAATATGTGAAAGTGTTGATGCGTGAATGAGTTAATGTGTTAATTAGTTAATAGTTGATAGTTATTAACCCTATAACTCATTAACCCGTTTACTTATCAACTCATCTACTCATCCACCCATCTGCTTTCTTATTGGTTGAAAAAGTTTTATTGGTCTACCACCTGAAACAAAAAATTTTGAAAAAAATTCTAAGTATTGCAACCTTGCTGAATGTACTAATCCTCCTAAAATACCCATAACAAAATTAAAAATATGTCCTCCTACAAAAACTATTGGTGCCAAAGCAGGCTCTACATATTTTATTCCCAATAGTTCTGCTTTAAATAATTTAAAAACAAGAAGGTTTATTGTTTGAGCAATAGCAGATGATGCTAACGCTAACGCTAAAATTCGTGAGTATGAGAGTATATCTGCATAATATCCTATTGTGTTATATGCTTTTACAAAAAAGTTTACAGGTTTTAAAAAAATAGGTTTAATATCTCGTGATTGAAAAAATACTATGAATAAAAATAAAAATAGACTGATTTTGCTACATCTATTAATTAAACTTTGTGGCACATCCTGTGGGAAAAATAATTTATAAACTATAGGAGCAAATACAACTATAAATATTGCCCAACTTAGACTATCAATTCCGGATAGAATTTCTTTATCTTTAAAATTTTTCACTGTGTTTATCAACAATCCAAAAATTATTTGTATAATTCCTAAAAGAAATGTAAACTTCAGCATATCAATAGGTCTATTTAAAGGGTCAAGCAAAGCTGTTTTTATTGGTAATTTAAAATCTTTAAATAGGCTAAAACCTAAGAAACTATCTAAAAAAATACCAACTATTATAGAAGTTATTCCTAAATATTTAAATAATGTAACTAATTTATAGTATTCAGATATTTTTGGGATTTTTTTTCTTAATAAAATCCAAGTTAATACCATTAAAAATCCGTAAAATATATCACTTAAACATAAAGAAAAAAATATTGTAAAAAATGGTGCTAAAAAATTTGTTGGATCCACTCCGTTTAATTTTGGCAAACCATACAGTGTTGTAATAAATTCGTAAGGTTCGCTTATAGGTTTGTTATTTAATACAGTAGGGACATCGTCATCCGGTTCAGGTTCAAAAAATAATGTTTTTACTTCAGGAAATTTTTTTAGCAAATTTGTTATTTTATAAATAAATTTTTGTGGTACCCAGCAATAAATAATTTTTGTATATTGAGTAGAAACAAAATTTTTCTGTACATTAAAGAAATCCAAAAGTTCCAGACATTTTATATATATAAGATAAATTTTTTCATAATATTCTTTCGCAAGATTGATCAATTTTTGTGTATATTCTTCTTTAAGTTTGTTTATATTATTAAGTTCAGAAGCAAGTTTAGAGATTTCTTTCTCAACACTTTCACAAGTCAAAAGTTCGTGTAAATTGAAAATTGTTACGTCCAATTTTTTTGTAACTTCTAAAAATTTTGTTTCGTTCTCTTTTTCAACAAATATGACAGTATAAAAGTCATTTTTTACTTTTTTATGAACCCAATAATATACAAAAGGAAATTTTTTTAATTCTTCTTTTAATTTTTCAAAGGTTTTAACATCAGTTTTTATAAAAAAGTAGGAGATAACTTTGCTTTTTGTTAATAAAGAAAAATTTATATCAACACCATGAAAGTTAGATAATATTTGAAGTTTTGTTTCTATAACATTAGTTTGTGAAGTAAGTTGATTAATATTTTTATGTAACTGTACTAATTCGTCACATATAGGTTTTATTTCTTTTATTTCAGATTGAATATCTGAGTTAAAAACGATCTTTTCTTTTGTAAAAGAAAAAGAACCAATTCCATTGTACTTTTGTAAAACATTTAGCAAAGGTTCTAGATGTGATGTAAATTCTTTTATTTGCTCATATGAAACAGAAAAAAGTTTTCTATAAGTGTCTTGTTTTTGTTGTTCAATAATTTCAACACAAGATATGTTTTTCAGTTCAACAATAAAATTTTCGTAAATTTCTTGCGGCGTTATAAAAACAGCTTTTTTAATTTTATCTATTGCCATAAGTTTATGATTTTTTCAACAAATTTTTTTGATAAATCTTCTTTTCTTATTTTTTTTTCAATAGAGATAGAAAAATTTTTGATTTTTTCTTCAAAACTTTTTTTAATTTGTTCTTCATACTGACTTAATTCTTTTTTTAGTTGTTCTTTAAGTTGGAGTGAATAGTCGTTTATAATTTTATTTTTTTCATCTTCTAACTTTTTTTTGTATAATTCTAATTCTTCTTCATATTGTTGTTGTAATTTTTTAATTTCTTCTTCTTTTTGTTGTTCAAACAAAACTATTTTTTCTACAACTTCTTTTGGTGTTAATAAGTTCATAGTTTTTTATATTTTCTTTTGATTACGATTTGTTTTATTTCTACATGCAACCATTTATGAAATTCTTTTTTTCTTTCTTGTTCAAGTTTGACTGGTTTTAATAGATGGAACAAGTCTAACATTTGCCGATAGGAATTATATATCTGTAAACAACGACTACATTGGTAAAGATGGTCAAACAAAAATTCTTCTTCCTTCATATCAAGTTCATCATCAAAAAATTCTGATAATAGATCTAATATATCTTTACATTTTATTATCATATTTATTCGAAAACCTCTTAAACTCCTAAGTTTAAATATTTACCCATTAGTTCTCTTAAAAAAAGTCTACTGCGATGTAGCCGTGTTTTTATTGCTGCTGGAGATAAATTTAGTATTTTAGCAACTTCTTCAATAGATTTACCTTCGAGTTCTTTTAATATGAAAACAGTTCTGTATTTTTCTGGTAATTTATTTAATGAATCGTTAAGTATGTTTATTAACTCTTGTTCTTCAAGAGTTTTTATAGGGTTATCATCCACAGTTTGGATGTTGCTCAATTCTTCTGTATCAATAGATTCATAAATTTTTGATTCATTTTCAGTAGGTATAAAAGTCATCTTTTTTTCTAAACTTTTTTGTTTTCTTTTATGCATTAAAGCATAGTTTAATGCAATTTTATATAACCATGTTGAAAAAGCTGATTTACCTTTAAATTTTTTTAAATTTTTAAACGCGCTCAACGCTGTTTCTTGTAACACATCATACGCTTTTTCTTTATCTTGTAAGATTCTGTATGCTAAAGAGAATATACTGTCTTCGTATCGTTTTATTAATTTTTCAAAAGCTGAAATATTACCATTTTTTGCTAAAGCAACTAATGTTGAATCTTTTTGTTCAGTTTGTTTCATGATGAATATTCTAACAAAAAATTTTGTTGTTATCAATAGTTGAAAGTAATTTTTATGTTTTATTAAAAATTAATTATGGGTGAGATAAAAGAGAATTATAAAATAAAGCTTATTTGCGGAATAATTTACAATTTTACTTGGTGTAAAAATAAGTTTGCTGTTGAAGATAATAAAAGTGTTTCAGAAAAAATAAACGATTTAGTTTTACAAGTTTTCAAAAAAGAGTTTGGAGTAGAAAAAATAGATTTACAAAGTGATATAATAAAATTTGACTTTACCGAGTATTATAACGAAGAAATGGGAGAAAATTTGTACCGTTATTGGTTTAGTTTTTCTCCTTTAATTCAACTATCTGAAATTTATAAAATCAAAATTTTGTCTAACGAAATTGAAAAAAAATATTTTTCTGAAAATGCTAACCGTAAAGTAAATCTTGATCCTGGTTATGTTGACGGGTCAAAACTTGTGTTGTTTTCTACAAAAAACTATTCTCACAGAGTGTATATAGGAGAAGGTATCTTTGCTGAAGTTACGCTTTTGTATAAACATAAACAGTTTCACGCCTTAGATTGGACCTATCCTGACTATAAAACCCAAACAGCAATAGAATTTTTCTCAAAAGTTAGAGAAGTTTATAATAAAGAATATACCAAATAAGATAAGTAAAATACCACAAATAGTTGTTATAGTTTTATAAACTTTATGATGGAAAAAACTTTTTGTTTTGTATACAAAAAACGATAAAAATGTATACCAAATAAAATCGCACAATAAATGTACAATAGAAAAAATTATTATTGCTAACTTGCTAAAATTTATTGATGTTAAAATCAAACTATTCCCTATTGTTAACCACCAAATAAAAAAATATGGGTTTGAAATTGTAGCAATGACACCAGAAAACATTGCTCCGTAGGGCAGGTCTGTCTGTGAAACTTCTTTAGTTTTAAAAATTGTTATACCTAAAAAGATAAGAATAATTCCACCTATTAATCCTATTAATGTTTTTAACAAAGGTAAATAAAAAATTTTTGTGAAACCAAAATAAATAAGAAAAATCAATGGTAACTCAACAATACCATGACCTATAGATACTAAAACACCACTGTGTTTGTTTTGTAACCCTTTTGCAACAGTAACTGCAGTCAAAGGACCAGGTGAAGCAACGCCTGAGAAAGAAATTAGAACTACTGTTGATAAAAACACAAAAAAGTTTTGCATTTAATCCACCACATGTTGTAATAACTTTATTGCTTGTTTTGTAGGTTTTACATCGTGTACACGAAGAATGTCAACTTGTTTTAATATACAATATGTATGTAAAACAATTGTCCCTTCGTATCGTTCTTGTGGTGGGAGAGGATTTTCTTCGGTTCCTAAAATTTTTCCTATGAACGATTTACGAGATAGACCAATTAAAATCTCAAAGTTGTAATCTTTCCCATCAATGTTTAATGTTTTAAACTTATCAATATTTTTTAAAATCTCAATATTATGTTGTGTTGTTTTCCCAAAACCAATTCCTGGGTCTAATATTATTCTTTGTGGTTCAATACTATGTTCAAAAAGAAATTTTATTCTTTCAACAAAAAAATCTTTTATTTCGTTTACAACACCGTATGGGTATTGTGGGTTAACCTGCATTGTCTTTGGTGTACCTTTCATATGCATAAGAACAACTTTTGTGTTTGGGTAGGATTTTAACAACTCAACAGTTTGTGGCGATACACGAAGTGCATAGATATCGTTTATAATTTCTACACCTAACTCTAACGCTTGTTTTACAACTTCGTATTTATAACTATCAACAGAAACTGTGATATTTGGAAAATTTTTTTTAATTTCTTTTATCACAGGTATAACACGTTTAAGTTCTTCTTCTACAGATATAGGTTCAGAATTAGGTCTAGTAGATTCACCACCAACATCTATTATATCTGCGCCTTCAGAGATAAGTGTTTCAGCATGTTTAACAGCACTCTCTAAAGAAAAATATTTACCTCCATCATAAAAAGAATCTGGTGTTATATTCAGTATCCCCATTATTTTGATCTGTTTCATAATTTTTTAATAATGATATAGAAAGAACTTTGTTTTCTAATTTGAAATTAAAACTCTTATTTAGTATCTCTGCAATAGTTTGTATATAGAAGGTGTTAGAAGTTGAATATTTTAATTAAGTTTACTTATTCTTTTATAAGTTGTAAAACTTCCATTCTTGCACGAAGATCTTTTAAGAATACGCCACGCATACAAGAAGTTACAATTTTATGTCCTGGTTTTTTAACACCACGCATTGAAAGACATAAATGTTCTGCTTCACAAACAACCATTACACCTAACGGTTTTGCTTTTTCCATAATTGTCTCAGCAATATGTTTTGTGAGTCGTTCTTGAAGTTGGAGCCGTTTTGAAAAAACTTCTACTATTCTTGCAAGTTTTGAGATACCTAAAAGCCGTTTTTTATGTGGGATATAAGCTATATGTATTTTGCCAAAGAAAGGAAGTAAGTGATGTTCGCATAGAGAATAAAACGGTATATTTTTTTCTAAAACAATTTCTTCATATTCTTCTGTTTCAAAATACACTGTAAGTACTTCTTTTGGGTCTATAAAATATCCTGAGAGTGCTTCTTCATAAAATTTTGCAACACGTCTTGGTGTACCTTTTAATCCTTCTCTATCTGGGTTTTCACCAACCGCAATCAAAATATCTCTTACTGCTTTTTCTATTTTTTCTTTGTTTATTTTTTTCATAACCGCGTATTACACGGGACCACAGATTACGCAGAATATATCGCCCAAAGACTATACACTTTTAACTATTAACTATGAACTAATAATCTCATCTATCTCTTTTCCTTCAAGAACTTCTTTTTCCATAACTTTGTTTGCTAACGCTTCAAGCTTTTTATAATTTTCTGACAACAATTTTTCTACATTATGTTCACAGGTTTCTATTATATTTTTTATCTCATCATCAATAAGTTTCGCTGTATATTCTGAATACAACTTTTCTTTTGCTAGATAGTCTCTGCCTAAGAAAATTTCTTCTTCTCTTTTTCTTAATGTTAAAGGACCAATTTTTTCTGACATACCATATTCTGTAACCATCTTTGTTGCGATTTCAGTAGCTTTTGCTAAATCATTTTGTGCACCGGTTGTTATATCGTTAAAAACTATCTTTTCAGCAACTCGTCCACCTAATAGTACTGAAATTTTGTTTAACAACTCTTGTTTTGAAATTATATATTTGTCTTCGGCAGGAAGTTGTAAAGTGTATCCTAACGCAGGACCACGAGGGATCAAAGAAATTTTGTGTACAGGATCACAGCCTGGGATAAGTTTTGCAACTAAAGCATGGCCTGATTCATGGTAAGCAATAATTTTCTTTTCACGTTCTGATATAACCCTTGATCTTCTTGCAGGGCCAGCCATGACTTTTTCTATTGCTTCGTCAAAATCAGACATATCGACAACGTCTTTGTTTTTTCTTGCAGCAAGTAACGCAGCTTCGTTGACAAGGTTTGCTAAATCTGCTCCAACAAATCCAGGTGTCCTTTGTGCAATCAAAGCTAAGTTAACATCAGGTGCTAACCTTACATTTCTTGTATGTACTTTTAATATTTCTTCTCTTCCTTTTATATCAGGTATAGGGACAGCGATGTGTCTATCAAACCTACCTGGTCTTAAAAGTGCAGGATCTAAAACATCGGGTCTGTTTGTTGCAGCAATAAGTATTACACCTTCTGTTGTATCAAACCCGTCAAGTTCTACAAGAAGTTGGTTTAATGTTTGCTCCCTTTCATCATGTCCACCACCAATACCTGCGAATCTGTGCCTGCCTACAGCATCAAGTTCGTCTATAAACAGAAGACAAGGTGCATGTTTTCTTCCTTGCTCAAATAAGTCTCTTACCCTTGCTGCACCTACTCCTACAAACATCTCTACAAATTCTGACCCTGAAGCAGAAAAAAATGGTACCCCTGCTTCACCAGCAACTGCTTTTGCAAGAAGTGTTTTGCCTGTTCCGGGAGGGCCATATAGCAAAACACCTTTTGGTATTTTCCCACCAAGACGTTGGAATTTTTTTGGATCTTTTAAAAATTCTATAATTTCTTGTAATTCTTCTTTAACTTCATCACATCCAGCAACATCTTTAAATGTTACAGTGCTTTTATTTTTGCCTATATACAATCGTGCACGGGATTTACTAAACATCATTGCTTGTTTTCCACCAGCTTGAAGTTGTTTTGTCCATAGAATCCATAATATAATAAAGAGTAATACGGGACCAAAATTTAACAATACGGACCAAAACCAACTTCCTCGGTCAGCTACAGCTGAAAATTTTACATTTTTGCCTTCTAATTCTTCAACAAGTTTTGTATCTTCTGGAATACGATAAGTTTTGAATAATGATATTTTATTATCTTCAATATATTTTCCAGAGATTGAATCAGGTTTTATCTTAACTTCAACGATTTTCCCTTCACGAAGTAAAGATTTAAATTCTGAATAAGGAATTTCTTTCTCAACTTGCATTTCACGTATACCACGAATAAATAAGAATATTAAAAAGAAAAAAAGTATCCAGGAAATAAGAGATTTAAATTCTTTTTTCATATTTTTAATCTATTGCTGCTATGTAAGGTAAATTTCGGTACTTTTCGTTATAATCGAGCCCGTATCCTACTATAAACTTGTTTGGTACATCAAAACCTTTATAATCAATTTTTACCTTAGCTTTTCTTCTGCCTATTTTGTTTAACAACGCACAAATTTTTACTGATTTTGCTTTTCTAGTTAACAAATTTTGTTTTAGAAAATTTAGTGTCCTACCTGTATCTACAATATCTTCTACTATAAGGATATTTTTTCCAACAGGATTGTCATACAAATCCATTATAAGTTGGACTACACCAGTTGAGTTTTTGCCATCATAAGATCTTACTGCAATAAAATCAATTTCACAATCAATATCCAATTGTCGTACAAGATCGCTTAAAAATATTGTGCTTCCTTTAAGTATACCTACAATTAAAAGTTTACCTTTGTTTTTATAATCCTTAGAAATTTTTTTTGCAAGTTCAGCAACTTTTTGTTTTATTTTTTCTTCAGGAATAAGGATTTTTAATTTATTTGAATTTTTAACCATTTTTTTGATTTTGAGATAAAGACGTTTTTTGTTAATCTCAAATTTTTGTGTGGGGTTGTTAAAAATTTTATAATTGTTTCTACAACTTTTTTATACCCTTGTCGTATTTTTATTTTATGTTGTGATACAATTTTAGGCAACAGTTTATGTAAAATCTCTTTTTTAATCAAATTATTATACATCAAAAATTTTTTTAAATCAATACAAACAAAATTTTTGTTTATTTTTACTTTAGCTAAATGTTTTTCAATCTGTTGCGATATGAAATCATTTATTTCTTTAAAGTGCTCAATTGTAGAAATAATGTTGTCTTTGAAGCTCGGATTTAAATTTTTAAACATAGGAAAGATTCTATTTCTTAACAAATTTCTTCTGTATAAAATTTTTAAATTTGTTTTGTCAACAACAAAGTTTATTTTTTGCTGAGACAAAATTTTTACAATTTCATCTTTCGTAATATCAATTATAGGTCTTAAGATATAAATAGTTCTACTATCGTGTTTTTCTTCTCTTAATGGAGGTATACTACAAAGTCCTTTTATTCCACTACCACGAAGTAAGTTTAAAAAAAATGTTTCCACAACATCATCTTTTGTATGACCTGTAGCGATTATAGAAGCATTTTGTCTTTGTGCAACTTCAAATAGTTTTTTGTATCTTAGTTCTCTTAAGGTATTTTCATCTTTTTTTTCAGGGAAGATTTCTTCTATAATCAGTTGTAAATTAGTTTTTTTACAAAAGTCGTTTATAACTTCTATATCTTTTTTTATCTCCTTTTTTGTTCGCACATGGTGGTTGATATATATGGGAATAATATCAATTTTGTTTTTTAAAGAAAATTTATAAAGAAGAAGTAACAAAAACATACTATCAGGACCACCAGACACAGCAACAACAATTTTTTTATTTTTTTCTAAAATATTAGCTATACTTTTTATTCTTAATACGAACTTTTCGTAAATTCTGTTTGGAATTTTTTCAATCATAATTTTGTTATTAAAAAACATTCAATCTCTGCAATTGGCTCAATTTTTTTAAATCCTGTTTCTTTAAGACGTCGTATTATATTTGTTATAATATTTTTATTCTTAGCTTTTATCTGTGGTGAGCCAATATAATGTAAAATTTTGCCTTTTGGTTTTAAAATTCTATATAAATGAGAATAAAATTCCCAAGAATAAAGTTCTTCTGCGACATTAAACCTTGGTGGGTCATGAAGAATATATTCAAAAGATCCGTCTTTAAAAGTTTTTATAACTTCTTTTGCATCACCGACAATCAATCTCGCTTTACCAACAGGAGGAATTTCATCTTCAACTAAATTTTCAAAAAATGTTTTTGAATAAGGATTTCTTTTTGCAATATAAAGAACATTTTCATCTTTTTCAATTGTTATAACCGCACAGTTCCTTTTCAAAAGAAAAATTGTTGTGTAACCTAATCCTGTACAAATTTCTAATACTAAACTACCATATGGAGGATTTAGTGCTTCAACTTTTTTTGCAGCATCAACTTCTGGAGTAAGATTACGTATTCTATGCATCTGAATACCATCTATTTGTATAGTGGGCCAGCCAGATGTTTTTACAAGTTTGTAATAATGTTGATTAAAAAACTTAATTTCTGGGACATCTTGTTTTTCGTTCATATTTATATTATTATAAAATTTTGAAAGGAGAATAAAGATGTTTAAAGAAGGTGATTTTGTTTTATTAGTGGACAGAAAAAATAGAAAGTATATAATTGAACTTAAAAAAGATACTTACTCATCATTTCATTTTGGCAAAGTTCAACATAATGATATAATTGATAAAAACCCGTCATTTGTATTCTCTTCTAATAGTGAAAAACTTCTTGTTTTAAAACCTACTACGAAAGATTTTGTCTTATATAAACTCAAAAGAAAAAGTCAAATAATATATCCAAAAGATGTAGGACAAATTTTAGTTTTAAGTGATATTTTTAACGCAAAAAGTGTTTTTGAATGTGGTTGTGGTTCAGGTGCGTTAACAATGTGGCTACTTCAAGCAAAAAAAGATGAAACAAAATTGGTCTCTATTGATTGTAGAGAAGATATGGTTGAACTTGCAAAAAAGAATATTGAAACTTATTTTAAAAAACCAATTGAAGAAATAAAAAATTTTGTTTTGGAAGTAAAAAAACTTGAAGAAGTAGATTACGAAGAAAATACTTTTGACAGAGTTATATTAGATGTTACAGAGCCATGGTTAAACTTAGAGAAAATAACAAAAATACTATCTTCTTATGGAATTTTACTCTGTTGGTTGCCAACAGTACTACAGGTGTTTAACTTAATAGATGAAGTTGAAAAAAAATATTCTGAACATTTTTATTTAGAAGGTATATATGAAACATTACAACGAGAATGGCAAAAAAATCAACTTGCATTAAGGCCAAAAGACAGAATGGTCGCCCACACAGGATTTTTAATTATTTTTAGAAAACAATAAATCATACTTTTAATATCTGTGTAATCTGCACTTCACTTCAACGTAATCTATGATCTTCATGTTTTTTAATCTACGTAATCCGTGAATTCCGCGGTAAATGTTGACAAACAAAAAATAATTTAATACAAATTTAAAAATCGTGCTACTATGAAAGAAAAACTAAAACGTTTTGGCGTATCAATACCGTTAGGTTTACTTTTAAAGTTTGATGAGTATATAAAAAACAAAAATTATAAAAATCGTTCTGAAGCAATAAGAGATTTAATCCGTGCTGAGTTTGTTAAAGAAAGTTTTGAAACAAACAAAGAAGTTGCTGGTGTTATCTCAATTGTTTATGACCATCACAAAAGAGAACTTGTTGATAAAATCGTGGATATCCAGCATGACTACCAGGACATTATTATTGCGTCACAGCATATACATTTAGACCATGACAACTGCCTTGAAGTAATAATCGCTCGTGGAAAAGCACAAAGAATAAAAGACCTTTCATCAAAACTACAGGCAACAAAAGGTGTAAAACACACAACTTTAAGTTTCACTGCAGTTGTTCAATAATTTTTTTGTTTCCCAAAAGTAGCACGAATTTTTGTTTTGTATTACTCACAAAAGGAGGAACAAAAATGCATCATAAATTCGTAGTATTTCCTTTTAGTGCAATAGTTGGTCAAGATTTGATGAAGAAAGCTTTAATAGTTGTAGCAATAGATCCTACGATTGGTGGCGTGTTGATAAAAGGAGAAAAAGGTACTGGGAAATCAACTGCAGTAAGAGCATTAGCCGATATACTTCCTGAGATAAAAGTTGTTGAAGGATGTCCTTTCAATTGTGATCCTGATAATATAAGGTTAATGTGTAAATCTTGTCAAGAAAGATATGAGATAGAAGGTTTTCTTCCTTATATAAAAAGAAAAATGGAAGTAATAGATATGCCATTATCTGCTACTGAAGATATGGTTGTTGGAACAATTGATATTAAACGTGTACTTAAAGAAGGAATAAAAGCTTTAGAACCTGGTATTTTAGCAAGAGCTAACAGAAATATACTGTACATAGATGAAGTGAACTTATTAGAAGACCATCTTGTTAATGTTCTTTTAGACGCAGCTGCTATGGGAGTAAACATTGTTGAAAGAGAAGGTGTTTCAGTATATCATCCATCACGGTTTGTACTTATAGGAACGATGAATCCAGAAGAAGGTGAACTAAGGCCACAGATATTAGATAGGTTTGGTTTGTGTGTTGAAGTCAACGCTTTATCTTCAAAAGAAGAACGACTAAAAGTTATGGAGTATCGTAGAAGGTTTGATTTAGACCCATGGAAGTTTGAAAAGGAGTTTAAAGAAGAGCAAGAAAAGTTAAAAAAACGAATAATTGTTGCAAAACAGAAATTGTCCCAAGTTTCTGTCTCTAACGAAATGCTTGATAAAATAGTAGAGATAACAACATCCTTAGGTATAAAATCTCATCGTGCAGATATTGTTATGGAAAAAACAGCAAAGGTTTTAGCAGCGTTAGATGATAGAGAAGAGGTAAACGAAGAAGATATTAAAGAGGCAGCTTTGTTAGCTTTACCACATAGGATGAAACAAAAACCGTTTGATAAAACTTCTACGATTAAAAAAGAGACAATAGAAACAATTTTAAAACAAAAGGCAAAAGAAGAAATTTCTGATTTTGAGAAAGATGTTGAGATAGAAAAAAAGATGTTTAAAATTGATGATTTAGGTTCAACTTTTGGTAAAGAAACATTAAAAATAAATTCTGAAAGAGGTGTGTATATAAAAGCAAAAGAAACTGATAATCCTAAAAGTATAGCGATTGATGCAACTTTAAGAAAAGCAATAAGAGAAACAGGTTCTTTAGAAATTTTGCCTGAACATATTATGGAAAAAATAAGAATTGCTAAAGCAGAAGCTTTGTATGTTATAACTCTTGATACTTCATCTTCAATGAGGATGGATAAAAAAATAAGATTTGCAAAAAGTCTTGTTTGGAGTTTACTTAAACGTTCGTATGAAAATAAAAACAAAATTGCTCTTTTGACATTTAGGGAAGATGATGTTAAAATTTTAGTTCCGCCAACTTCAGATGTGAACAAGTTTGTTGAAGAACTAGAAAATCTTCCTACTGGCGGTAAAACGCCACTTACACCCGCGCTTTTTAAAGCGTTTGAAATTGCAAAAAAAGAAACTAAGGCAACGCCTGTTGTTATTTTGATTTCTGATGGCAGAGGAAATGTTTTTATTAAAAACAGTCTTGAAGAAGATATTAATTTTCTTTCATCTATCGCTGATAATGTAAAACTTATAATAGTTAATACTGAAAATAAGAATAAAAGTATAGGTGTTCTTGAAGATATTGCGAAAAAATTTAATAAAGCAGAACATTATTATTTAGACGAGATTATGTTATGAAAAAAATTCTTGCATTAACAACTATAGGTAATACAATTTCGTTGAAAGAAGCTGTTGAAGAAGTAAAAAAAGAGTACGGAGATATCTTAGAAGTTAGAAAAATATATTTACATGAATACGAAAACCAGGATGTTTCTCTTGACGAGGTTAAAAAATCAATAGATGAGGCAGATATAATTCTTGTAGACATTCGTGGTGATGTACGTATAGGTAGAGAACTTCCAAAGATGCTCGAAGGTAAAGATAAAACAGTAGTAGTTCTTGTAGCTGGTGGCCAACATATTTGGCAGTTAACAAAGATAGGGAAGTTTAGCAGAGATAAGTTTTTTAAAGGTGAAGAAAAAGAGTTTAATATCCATTCTTATCGTAGGATGAGAAAGTTTACTGATTTTTTTATGAAGATAAGTTTGTTTTTACCTTTTGGTATGTTGAAAGATATGAGGAATTGGATTTTAGCACAAAGGTATTATTCTGAAGGAGATACTGAGAATTTGAAAAATCTTCTTTTGTTTTTGTTAAAAAATTATGCTAAAGTAAAAGAGATAAAAAAAGTCCCATTGCCAAAAAAAAGATTGTCCTACGGACTTTATATACCAAAAGTAGGAATGTGTGATGATTTAGAAAAGTATAAAAAAGAGATAAAATTTAATCCTAACAATCCAACAGTTGGTGTTTTACTTTATGGTGGTATGCATTTTGAAGATACAAAACCAATAGCAGATATGTTATATGAAAGGTTTGGTAAGGAGATTAATTTTATTTTTATATTCTCACAAGTTGAATATAATATTGAAGCAATTAAAAAATACTGTGAGAACGAAAAGATAGATCTTTTTTTGAACTGCCAGTATTTTAGAATACATGGTGGTCCTTATGGTGGTGAACCAAAACCAACTTATGAGTTGTTACAAAAATTAAATGTTCCAGTTCTTATAGGTTTAAGAACTTATGATTTGGATATAAATAAATGGAGAGAAAGCAAAGAAGGGTTAGATCCACTACATACTGTCCTCGGTGTTACACTGCCAGAACTTGATGGTTGTATAGAACCTAACCTTGTTGCTATTCTTAAAAAAGAAGAAGATCTTACTCTTGGTAAAGTAAAATATATGATAACCTTAGATGACAGGATTGAGAAGTTAGGTCAGAGAATAAAAAAATGGATTAATCTTAGAAAGAAACTAAATAGTGAAAAAAAACTTGCGATAATAACTTATAACTACCCGCCTGGTGAAGAAAATTTAGCTTCGGCTGGATATCTTGATGTTTTTGAAAGTCTAAAAGTTTTTTTAAAAAAACTTAATGAGAAAGGGTATAAAGTAAAAATTCCAGAAAAAAGTTTAAAAGAAATTTTTTTGTCTGAAGGGATAGTTAATAGTCCAAACTATATACAAAAGTCAGGAATAAAAATTTCTGTTGAAAAATACAATCTTTGGTTTAAAACACTTCCAGAATCTGTACAAAAAGATATTATAAACACATGGGGAGAGCCACCTGGGAATATAATGGTGGACAAAGAAGGTAATATTTTAATTCCAGGGATAATTTTAGATAATGTATTTTTAGGTATCCAACCTTCACGAGGTGTACATGAAGATCCTGATAAAGCATACCATGATAAGGACTTGCCTCCACATCATCAGTATTTAGCATATTATTTCTTTTTAGAAAAAGAATTTAAAGCTGACGCGTTGATACATTTTGGTATGCATGGAACATTAGAGTTTACAAAAGGTAAAGAAGTGGGTTTATCTTCTGAATGTTTCCCTGACATACTTGTTGGCACTATGCCACATATTTATTATTACTGGATTGGGAATACATCAGAATCAACAATTGCAAAAAGACGTTCTTATGCAATTTGCATCTCTCATGCGTCACCGCCTATGAGAAGTTGTGGACTTTATGAAAAATATCTTGTGTTAGAAGATTTGATTAATCAATATGAAGAAAACAAAGATGAGAAAACTTTAGAGATTATCAAAGAAACTGCAGAAGAGCTACATCTACCTTTTGAAATTTCAGAGTTAAGAAAAGAGTTGTATAAGATGAAAAGAAGGTTAATCCCTTATGGGTTGCATGTAATGGATAAAAAATTTACAGAAGAAGAGTTAGTAGAGTATCTCTTTGGAGTGTTAAGAATTGACAGAGAGTTCCCATCAATTTTAAAACTTTTATCTCAAAATATGGGATACCAATGGGATGAGATAAAAAATTCTAAGTTAGCAGATGATTTAGAACTCAAAGCAAAAAATGTGATTAAAGAAATAATTAATGGTAAACCACCAGATTGGCTATCTTCTGAATATATTGATTTTGTTAAAAGTATTGTGGACAGATACAATAGTTCTTCAGAAAGTGATGGACTTTTATCTGCGTTAGAAGGAAAATATATCTTACCTTCAAGAGGTGGGGATCCAATTCGTGATCCAGAGGTATATCCATCTGGAAAAGCGATGTTTGGTTTTGACCCAAGAGTGATCCCAACAGTTGCTGCAGAAATAAGAGGGCAAAAAGCAGCTGAGTTGTTAGTTGAAAGTTATCTTAAAAAATATGGTAAATATCCTGAAAGTGTAGGTGTTGTACTTTGGGGTTTTGAAACAATGAAGACAGGTGGTGATACTATTTCAATGATACTTTCTCTTCTCGGAATAAAAATAAAACATAAAAAAAATCCATGGTTTAAAGAACTTGAAGTTGTACCTTTAGAAAAATTAAAAAGGCCGAGGATTGATGTTGTGATTACAATCTGTGGTATTTTTAGGGATACGTTTAAAACACATATTGATTTGTTAAACAGAGCAATAGAAACAGTTGCAAAACTTGATGAACCACCTGAGAAAAATTTTTTAAAAAAACATTTTTTAGAATATAAAGACGAACTTAAAGAGTTTGCACTTGCAAGAATTTTTGGTCCCTCGCCAACAGAATATGCAACATCTATGAGAACATTAGTAGAAAGCAGTGTCTGGGAAGAAGAAAAAGATTTAGTTAAAAGTTATGAAGATAGTATGAGTTATGTCTATTTTACTAGTAAAGTAGAAAAAAATGAGAAAGCATTTTCTAACATACTAAAATCTGTAGATATCGTGACACAAGAAAGAGATAATACAGAATACGAAGTTATAGATTTGGATCATTATTACGAATTTTTAGGAGGACTCACAAGAACTGTCCAAGAAAAAAAGGGGCAAGAAACAGAAACATTAGTTGTTGATTCAACTGAAGAAGAGGTTGTAGTAGAAGATTTAAAAATTTCAATAGAACGAGCAGTTAGAACAAGATTACTTAATCCTGTCTGGATAGAAGGTATGTTGAAACATGATTTCCATGGTGCAAAAAAAATTAAAGATAGAGTAGAATATATCTTAGGTTTTGCTGCGACTACTCATAAAGTTGAAAACTGGATTTTTGACGAAATTGCGGATGGTTTAATACTTAATGATGAAATAAGAAAAAAATTATTTCAAAACAATCCGTATGCAACAATAAAAATAAGCGAACTTTTGATAGAAGCAGAAAAAAGAGGTTATTGGGAAACAGAACAAGAAAAGTTAAAACAAATAAAAAACATTATGTTAGAAATGGAAGGAGATGTTGAATAATATAGAATAATATAAGAAAGAAGAAATTTTTTAGCACAACATGGGCTTGCCATCCCAAATGAGTTTATATAAGTAAAATTATTTTAAATGGAGGTTAAGGTTAAAAATGAAAAAATATGTAGTATTATGTATGATAGTTATGTTTTCAAATATTGCTTTTTGTCATCATGCGATGGAGTATATAGAACTTGAGAGTTATTCAACTGCAAGAAGAGGTGAGTTTGTTTTTCATCTGCATTATGACTATATGGTTGATGATAAAGATAATCCTAAATTAGACCATTGGGAGTTTACACCAGGACTTTCATATGGGATAACAGATCGTCTTATGATAGATTTTCATACGCATTTTGCAAAGTTTGGTGCAGAACATGTTGTTGAAGATAAAAGAGATTCATATGAACCTCTTGGCCCTTCACCATTTATGGAAGCAGGCGCGTTGTCGTTGCAATATAGATTAATAGAAGGATGGTTTATAAATATTGGCGGTGTTTTAACCTACGAGTTTCCTTATCAAAGAAGTAAAGAACTGTTAGATGGTAAAGAAGTATATGAAGGAACTTTAATTTTAGCAAAAGATTTTGGTGTGCATAGCAACATAACTTTGAATTTAAAATATGGGAAAGATGGTGAAAAAGAACTAAAAGAATGGGGTTTTGGGATTAAAACACCTGTTTCTGAGGATCCTCATGGTATAGCAGCTGGGATTGAAATTATTGGTGATTTTGACAACAACTGGTCTGTTTTACCTGGTGTATATGCACCACTTGGTGCTGAAAATATTACTTTTAAAACAGGTTTAGAATTTGGTAAAAATTTAGACAGTATACGTGCAAATGTTACATTAATGTATAGGTTTTAAAATTTGTTGGTAGCTACTACTTTTAGGTCCCAATAAATTGTTTATACAGAGGAGGGCAAATTTTTATGAAAAAGAAATTGTTTATGTTACTCTTTATCATATCTACAAACTTTCTTTGTTTTGCTCATGAACATTGGATTGATTTAGAAACTTTTGAACCAAATTTAGGACAAAAGACAAAAGTTTTTGTAAGAAGTGGGCACAATTTTCCAAAAGGTGAGTTTGTATTAGGAAAAAATCTTTTGAAAGAATTAAAAGTTTTAACACCAGATAAAAAACTACAAACTTTTTTACTTGAACAAGAAAAAGATGCAAGAACAACATATATTGTGTTTAACACAACTGGTAGTTATATTTTATATTTTGTTGTTTCAAGACCGCCTGAAAATGAAGAAGTTTATTTTGGTAAATCAATTGTAAACATAAAAGAACAAACAAGTGTTTCAACAAAAGTTGGTAACAAATTAGAGATTGTTTTAAAACAAGAAAGTTTGCAGATTAATAAAAAAATTCCATTCCAAGTTTTGTTTGAAGAAAAACCAACTAAAACTACTGTTTCTGTTTCAATTGATGGTAAAAAAAATTTTTTTCTACAAACAGATAATGAAGGTCTTGGTTATTTAGAACTGAAATATCCAGGGAAGTATCTTTTAACAACTTCATACAAAAAATATGGTTGTTCATTAACATTTTTTGTTCCAAAATAATATGAAGAGGTGTTTTGTCATGAAAAATTTTATATTTATTTTCTTAAGTTTGATATTTTTTTCATCTTTTTTATTTTCTCACGGTGTTGAATGTGATATTATAGAAGGAGGTGTTGGTGTTGAGGTTAGATATGAAGATGTTGATAAGACACCAATTTCATATGCTGAAGTTAAGGTTTACGCTCCTGATGGGAAAGAATTTCAACAAGGTTTAACTGATAAATTTGGCAGGTTTTTGTTTTATCCTGATAAAAAAGGAGTATGGAAGGTTGAAGTTAATGATGGTATGGGACATGGTGTTGTAAAAGAAATAAGTGTTTCTGAAGAGAAAAAAGTGATTAAAGAATCTACAAAAAAGTTTAGTTTGTTACAACAGCTTGTTGTTGGTGTAAGTATAATCTGGGGAATAACAGGACTTGTTTTTTATATTTTGTCAAAGAAACACCTTAAAACTCATAACTAATAACTCATAAACCCATAACTTATAACTTAAATTTATGCATATACCAGATGGATTTTTAGAACCAAAGATTTTAGTTTCTACAGATATTATATCATTAGCAGTTGTATTTTTAGGATTAAAAAAGTTAAAAAATATAGATGTTAATCGTATACCATTGATGGGTGTTTTAGCAAGTTTTGTTTTTGTACTACAAATTTTAGCGTTTCCTGTTATTGGTGGAACTTCAGTACATTTAGAAGGTGTTGTATTGACTGCGATATTGTTAGGTCCTTTTAGTAGTAGTTTAATTGTTTTTTGTGTTTTATTAATGCAAGCGTTGTTGTTTCAACACGGAGGAATATTAAGTTTAGGAGCAAATTTTTTGAACATAGGTATTATTGGAAGTTTTTTAGGATATTATTTTTGGAAAATAAAACCAACAAAAATTTTTGCTTCATTTGCAACATTTATAACAATACTTATTTCAGCAACACTTTGTAGTTTTGAACTTTATCTTTCAAATAGATTAGTTCTTTCAGTAGGACTTCCTACTATGCTTTTTTCTCATCTTGTTGTTGGAATTATAGAAGCAGTTTTTGTATACGGTGTTTTAAGTTTTATTGAAAAGTTAGAACCACAGATACTTAAGTTTGAAAAAATCTAATGAAACATAATTTTATAGACAAATATAGCAATTTATCATCCCCGATACATAAAATTAGTCCTAAGTTGAAATTTGTATTATTTTTAACTATAGCAACTTTCGTATCTTTGTTCAAAATTGATACTAAAATTTTGGTTTTTATATTTTTATTTTTAATTTTTGTCTGTAAGTTGTCAAAGATACCAACAAAATTTTTTCTAACACGTATTTTAGTTGTATCACCATTTATTTTTCTTATAGCAATCAGTTATTTAGTTAGTAAACAAAGTTTTTTAGCAATTTTAAATGTTTCATTAAAAAGTTTTATTGTGATTTTGTCTATTTTGATACTTGTTCAGACAACGAGGTTTGATATTTTGATTGAAACACTTAAAGAATTTAAATTTCCAAAATTTTTGCTTTTACTTCTATCTTTTATCTACAGATATTTTTTTGTTTTGACAGACGAAGTTGAAAAAATGACATTTGCAGTAAAACTTAGACAGCAAGAAAAACTTAGTGTCAAAACTTTAACAAAACTTATTGGTATGTTGTTAATAAGAAGTTACAATCGTGCAGAAAGAATTAACAAAGCGATGCTACTTCGTGGTTGGGATGGGAATTTATGAACGAAATAATTATTGAAGTAAAAAATTTGTTTTATAAATATCCTGATGGTAAACAAGCTCTTAAAAATATAAATTTTGTGATAAGAGAAGGACAAAAAATTGCGTTTTTAGGTGCAAATGGTAGTGGTAAAACTACACTACTTTTTTGTCTTGTTGGTTTGTTGAATTACGATGGAGAGATAAAAATTTTTGGTAAAGATGTTAAACAAAACCTTAAAGAAATAAGAAAGAATATTGGCTTTGTTTTTGAAAATCCTGATGACCAACTTTTTAATCTCACTGTTTATGAAGATGTTGCTTTCTCTTTAAAACAACAGGGATACAATGAAGATGAAATAAGAATAAAGGTAAAAGAAGTTTTAGAAAAACTTAAACTTTTAGGTTATGAAGAAAGACAACCATATCATTTAAGTTATGGTGAAAAAAAGAAAGTTTGTTTAGCAACAGCTTTAGTTAACTCGCCAAAAATACTTATCTTAGACGAACCTACCTCTAATTTAGATCCTGCATCAACTCGCGAGTTTAAAGAGATGATAAAAAATATAAACACTACACAGATTATAGCAACACATGATATAAGATTTGTTAAAGAAGTTTGTGATAGTGTGCTAATTTTAAGAAATGGCGAGATTTTTTCGTTTGGTGACATTTCTTTACTTGAAAATTCTGAAGTTTTACTTTCTGCAAGATTGATGTAAAATTTGATATTGAAAAAAATTTTTTTATTATATAAATTTTGTAGAAAAATCTTCGCAAGTTGCAGGGTTGGGATTATATTTATGAAAATAAAAACTTTATGTTTAAAAAACATCAAAAAATATAAGAAGTTTTTAAAAAGAGAGAAAGATTCAATCAGATACTCATCTGGTATTGTGGTTTTAAAAAAAGGTGAAGAAGTAGGTGAGCACAAAACAGATAATGTTGAAGAAGTTATTGTTGTTTTAGAAGGCGAGGCAACAATTTTTGTTGAAGGTAAAAAATATAAAAAATTAAAATCACCATCAGTTGCGTATATTCCACCAAATGTTGTCCATAATGTAGTAAACAATTCGTCAAAAGTTTTAAAGTATATTTATATAACATCTAAGCTGCAGTGAATGTGTGGATGGGTTAATGGGTAGATGTGTGAATGGGTAGATGAATTTTGTAGGGCACGGCTTTAGCCATGCAAATATAGGTCATGGTAGCCGCAGGCTTTAGCCTGCGTCAATCATATTTATGGTAAACAAAAAACTTAGTAAACTTGAAAATTTTATAAAAAAATACAACTCTGCAATTGTAGCATATTCAGGCGGTGTTGACAGTTCATTTTTGTTGTATATATGTAAGAAAGTTTTAGGTGATAAAGTTTTAGCAGTTACAGCTACTTCAGCAACTTATACAAAAGAAGAACTTGAGTTTGCAAAAAAGTTTGCAAAAAAATATAAAATAAAACATTTGGTAATAAAAACCTCTGAATTTAAAAACAAAAATTTTTTAAAAAACCTGCCAGATAGATGTTTCTATTGTAAAAAAGAACTTTTTAGTAAACTTGAAAAAATAAGAAAAAAACTAAATTACGATATTATATTTGATGCTACAAATTATGACGACTTATTAGATTTTCGTCCTGGTGAAGAAGCAAAAAAAATTTTTAATGTTATAAGTCCGCTTAAAGAAGTAAAACTTACAAAAAAAGAAATAAGGAATTTATCAAAGAAATTTAAACTACCTTCTTGGAACAAACCACAAGTTGCATGTTTAGCGTCAAGAATTGTTTTTGGTGAAAAAATTACAATCAAAAAATTGAAAAAAGCATATCTTGCAGAAAAGATTATAAAAAAATTTTGGGATAAATTTTTTAGAGTAAGATTGCATCAGGATTTTTTGAGAATAGAAATTGATAAAAATGATTTTAAAAAATTTTTTACTAAAGTTGATATAGAAAACCTTGTTTCTCAACTTAAAAAACTTAAGTTTAAATATATTTTGTTTGACCTTGAAGGATACATCCCTGCTGGATTAAGATTTATAAAAAATAGTAGCAGTTAGATTTATTCGGTAGTAGTTAAAATGTAGCCGCAGGCTTCAGCCTGCGTAGAATAATAGTGGGAAGTAGTAAGTGGAAGGTGTTAGGTAGTAATATTTATGAAAAATCTACGATATATTTTAAATCAATATAAAAAAGGTAAAAAAACAATAGATGAAGTTATAGATTATATTGTAGAGATGCCGTATTTAAAACTTAAAGAAGCAGTGGTTGATCTACATAGAGAAATAAGAAAAGGTGTCCCAGAAATAATATATTCTTCACACAAAACAGAAGAACAACTTATTGAAATAATTAATAACTTGTATAAAAAACATAATTTTGTTGTTGCAAGCAAACTTGAAAAAAATAAGTATGAAAAAATAAAAAATTATATACCAAAACAACACAAGTTTTTTGAAGAAGCAAAAGTACTTTTGGTAGGTAAAGAGAAAATACCGAAAAAAGGGTTTGTTCTAATAATAACAGCGGGTACAACAGATATCCCAGTTGCAAAAGAAGCGTCAGTTATATGTAGAATTTTAGGAAATAATGTTAAAGAGGTCTACGATGTAGGTGTTGCAGGACTTCACAGAATTTTGGAAGTTATACCTTATATAAGGAAAGCAAAAGTTATAATAGTAATAGCAGGGATGGATGGTGTTTTACCATCTGTTATTGCTGGATTGTCAAAAGTACCAGTTATTGCAGTACCAACTTCAACTGGTTATGGCTCATCTTTTAAAGGACTTTCTGCTTTACTAACTATGCTTAACAGTTGTTCTTTAGGTGTGAGTGTTGTAAATATTGATAACGGTTTAGCAGCTGGCTACATTGCACATTTGATAAATAGGAGCTAATTATGGCAAGATGTAGATGGTGTCAAAAAAAAGCTGTAATTTATATGAGAGAACATAGATTAGGATTGTGTGAAGATTGTTATCCTAATTGGTTTTTAAGAATGCTTGAAAGGACAATTGAAAAATACAAGATGTTTAAAAAAGATGAAAAAATACTTGTAGCTGTTTCTGGCGGAAAAGACAGTGTAGCTTTGTTCTATGCTTTAGTCCAACTTGGATATAATGTAGAAGGTGTACATGTAATAATTTCTCAAACAGAATATTCAGAGAAGTCAAAAGATGCTGTTTTAAAACTTTCAGAAATTCTTAACAAATCAATTTTTATTTTGGATATTAAAAAAGAATTGGGAAAAGATATTAATGAAATTTCAAAAATTTTAAAAAGAGAACCATGTTCTATCTGCAGTACTATAAAAAGGAATTTATTAAACAAATTCGCTTATGAAAATAACTATGATGTTATTGCTACAGGACATAATTTAGATGACGAAGTCGCAACTTTGTTTGGCAATGTTCTTAGATGGAATATAGAATATTTAGTAAGACAGATGCCCGTATTACCAAAAAAGGAAAATCTTTCAAAAAAAGTGAAACCTTTTATAAGATTTACTGACGAAGAAATAAAAGTTTTTACAACAATAAAAAATCTACCTTTCGTAAATGAGAAATGCCCATTTTCAAAAGGAGCAACCTCTTTGTTTTATAAAGAAATATTTGATAAGATTGAAAAAGAGATGCCACAAACTAAATGGAGTTTTTATTCAAACTTTTTAACAAATTTACAAAAATTCCTTAAAAACCAACTTCCAGAAGTAAAACTTAACAAATGTAAAATCTGTGGCTCTCCAACAACAGCAGAGATCTGTTCTTTTTGTAAGATAAAGGAAAAAATTACTCTTAGTTAAAAATTTTCTGTGAACTCTTGACAAAAAATTTTTAATTCCATAAAATTGATATTGATTATCAAAATCTGTTTAATAACTGCAGCTAAACATTAAATCATTGTAGTGGCAGAGATTGCTCTGCTATAGAATTACTAACAAAATTTATGAAACTAAACATTGACGATGTAAAGAAAGAGTTTATTTCTGCGATTAAAAATTCAAAACTTAAAAATACAAAACAAAGAATGCAGATTTTAGAAACACTTTTTGAAAACGATGGTCATACAAATGTTGATGATATATACCATCTTGTTAAAAAGAAAAATCCTAAAATCGGTTACGCAACTGTTCACAGAACACTTTCGTTGTTGAACAAACTTGGTATCGTTGAAGCAACAAAGATTGGTAATCAAAAAACTCTTTATGAACACAAATATGCTCATAACCACCATGACCATATTATTTGTACAAAATGTGGTAAAATTATAGAAGTTGCGTCTGAAGAGTTGGAAAAATTACAAAATCAAATAGCTAAGAAAAATAAATTTAAAATTTTAGATCACAAACTTATTATTTATGGTTTGTGTGAGAAGTGTAAATGAGTGGATGTGTGGATGGGTAAATGGGTAGATTAGTGAATGGGTATATGTGATGGAATTTATTCTTTAGATTTAGTAAGGTGAAAAACTAATGAAGAAAATTTATGTTTTAATTTTTACATCGCAAATTGGTTTTTGTATGCTTCCGTTGATAACAGATGATGCACAAACAGTTTCATTTGAAAACTATGAAATAGAAACATCTATTGATGGAACAAGCTTTATTTTTTCTTTTAAACAAGGGATTACAAATAAAAGTGAACTTGGTATAGAATTACAAAAAGTAGAAGATAGTTTAGAAAAAGCAATAAATTTTAAATTTAACATTTACAAAAATTTTTCTTTTAGTTTTTCTAACAATTTTACTGATATGGTTTTTTTGAATTTTATTTTTACAAAAAATTTTTCAGATTTGTTTTTGCATTTTAATTTAGGAAACAAGATTGATACAGAAAAAAATTCGTTTACTTACTCTGTTGCAACAGAGTATTTTTTAAAGAAATTTGTATTAGTAGGAGAAATTGTAAAAGAAGAAAATTTTTCTTGGTTGTTAGGGTTTAGATATTCATTTTTTGAAAATCTTTTTTTATGTCTCGGTTACAGGAATAGTTTTTCTTTTAAAGATAATTGTTTAACTTTTGGTTTAAACTATACATTTTAGTTTGGAGAGTTTTTAAATTATGAAACTTTCATTAGTAGAGTTAAAAGAAAACGAGGTTGGTAAAATTGTAGAGATTTTAGGTGGTTGTAGATTACATCAAAAACTTGATGCGTTGGGGATAAGAGTTGGTGTTGAATTAAAAAAAATTAGTTCTGTTGCAGCAAAAGGACCTGTCATAGTTGAAGTTGGAAATACAAAAGTTGCTTTAGGTTATGGTATGGCAAGAAAAATAATTGTTGAAGTAATAAAAACAAAATGAAAAATTTTAAAAACTTCTAATAAGAATTTTATGAGGTAATAAATTATGAAAGATTTTGTATTATACAACCCAACAAAAATACTTTTTGGTTATGGTGTGTTAAGAAATTGTGGTGAAGAAGCAAAAAGTTTAGGGAAAAAATCTATAATTATTACAGGTAAAACTTCTGCTAAACGTACTGGTGTATTAGATAAAGTTGTAGGTTTGTTAAAAGAGAATAATATTGACACAATCGTGTATTCAAAAATAACTCCTAACCCAAAAGTTGAAGAAGTAGACGAAGCAGCAAAAATAGCTAAAGAAAACAATTGCGATTTTGTTATAGGATTAGGTGGTGGTTCTGCGATGGATGCTGCAAAAGGTGTAGCGATTGTTGCAAAAAATGGAGGTAGTATTTGGGATTATATTCCTTTAGCAACTAAAAAAGCAAAACCTTTTAATGAAGTTTTGCCGATAATGATGATACCCACACTTGCTGCAACAAGTTCAGAGGTTAATTGTGCTGCTGTGTTCACAAATCTAGCAACAAACCAAAAAGCAGCTATAGTTAATCCTTTGATTTATCCAAAAATTTCAATAGTTGATCCACTACTTACAATTACAGTACCAAGAAAACAAACAGCCGAAGGTGTAATAGACATTATCATGCATGTTTTAGAAGAATATCTTACTGGAGATGAAAATTGTGATTTACAAGATAGAATAACAGAAGGGATTATTGTTACTTGTATAGAAAATGCAAAAGTTTTAATGCAAGAACCACAAAATGTAATAGCAAGGACAAATATATCTTTTTGTTCTTTAGTTGCACTACATGGATTTCCTAATGCAGGACGTAGTGGAGTATGGAATGTTCATCAGATTGAACATGCAATAACTGGACTTTTTGATAATATATCACATGGTTCTGGTATAGCTGCTGTTTTACCTGCGTATTTAAAATTTCTTTCTCAAAAAAGAAAAAATAAAGTTATACAACTTGCAATAAATGTTTTTGGTTTAGATAAAAATTTAGGAGATGAAAAACTAGTTGATGGTTGTATTGAAAAATTTAAAGAATTTATAAACTCAATTGGATTGTCAACAGATCTTAAATCCTTAGGTATAAAAAGAGAGGATTTTGGAAGAATTGTAGATAATTTGTATTCTGTATCAGGTGTTAACGAAATTATTGGCAATAAAGAAAATGTTATAAAAATTTTAGAATTAGCATATGAATAAATAGGAGGAAGGAGATTGATATGCAAAATTTAATCAAAGAAATTTTATCACAAAAAAGTTTTGCAGTTGTTGGTTCATTTAGAAATGAAACGAAAGTGGCATACAAAATTTTTCGGTATTTGAGACAAAAAGGATACGAAGTATACCCTATAAATCCTACTACAAAAGAAGTTGATGGTGTGAAATGTTATCCTTCAATTTTAGATTTACCAAAACCAGTAGATGTTGCAGATTTAGTCACACCACCTTCTGCTACTGAAGAGATAGTGAAACAATGTTTACAAAAAGGCATCAAATATATATGGATGCAACCCGGTGCTGAAAGTGAGAAAGCAGTAGAGTTTTGTAAAGAAAATAATATAAAAGTAATATATGGAACTTGTATTATGATGGTGTGAAATTATGAAAAAAATATTTTTAATTGGAAATCCAAATGTTGGCAAAAGTTTAATTTTTTGTAGATTAACCAGCACAGATGTGATCATTTCAAACTATCCTGGGACAACAATAGAGTTTTATAAAGGACATCTAAAAAAAGATAACCAAATAATAGAAGTTGTTGACCTACCTGGGACATACACACTTCAGCCAACTAATAAAGCAGAAGAAGTTGTAGTAGATGTATTAGAAGAGTTAAAAAACAAAAATGAAGATTTTGTTATTGTAAATGTTATTGATGCAACAAATCTTGAACGAAATTTAAACTTAACATTCCAACTAATTAAAAGACGTCTTCCTATGATAGTTCTTCTTAACATGTGGGATGAAACAAAACATAAAGGTATTATTATTGACTATAAAAAACTTGAAGAAATTTTAGGTATTCCTGTGATACCAACTTGTGCACGTACTTCTGAAGGTATAAACGAATTTGTATCAAGATTAAATGAGGCAAAAGTTTCTAATTTTGATTATAACGAGGAACAAAAATGGCAAAAAATTGGTGAAGTTGTATCCCAAGTTCAAAAACTTACACATAGGCATCACACTTTTTTAGATAGATTATCTGAAATTACTATAAAACCATCCACAGGTATTCCATTTGCTTTGTTTGTTTTAATCTCAACTTTTGTAATAGTAAGATTCTTAGGTGAAAATTTTACAGCATTGATTGATAATTTGTTTAACAGATTTTATCTTCCTTTTATAACTACAGCAGTTTCAAAACTTATACCGATTGAGTTTTTACAAAAAATTTTGTTAGGTAGTGTTACTGAACCAATGGAAGGATTCGGTGTTTTAACAACCGGGTTGTATATACCATTAGTTGTAGTTTTTCCATATTTGTTTTCATTTTATCTTGTTTTAAGTATTTTAGAAGATATTGGTTATATCCCAAGATTAGCAGTAATGATTGATAGTTTTTTACATAGATTAGGTATACATGGATATGCGTCAGTACCTGTTTTGTTAGGATTAGGTTGTAAAGTACCAGGTATTCTTGCATTGAGATTGCTTGAAACAGAAAAAGAAAAATTTTTAACAGCGGTTTTACTTTTAATGATTGCACCTTGTATGCCACAAACATCTATGATATTAGCTTTGTCTGTAAAATATGGTATTAAATACGCAGTGTTTATATTCTTAGTTTTGTTCTTTGTTTCAGTTGTTACAAGTTTTATTTTAAACAAATTTTTAAAAGGTGAAACAACAGAACTTTTTGTTGAAATACCTCCGTATAGAATGATTGATTTATCACTTTTGTTAAAAAAACTTTATATAAGAATGAAAGAATTTTTTGCTGATGCTGTGCCACTTATAATTCTTGGAATTTTTATAATAAACATTTTGGATGTCTTAGGTGTGGTAAAAATCATATCTGAGACAATTGGTACTCCTTTAAGTTTTTTGTTAAACCTTCCAAAAGAAATATCTATTGTTTTATTTTCAGGATTTTTAAGGAAAGATGTTTCAATTTCACTTCTTTCTCCATTTGATTTAACAGCAAAACAGTTCGTTGTTGCAAGTATATTTTTAGTTTTGTATTTACCATGTTTATCAACATTTTTTACTTTAGTTAAAGAACAAGGAATTAAAAACGGACTTAAAATTTTGGTTTTAATGCTTTTTATTGCATTTTTAATTTCTTTTATAGTTAATTTAATACTATGAACTACATAACAGCAATTTTAGCAAGTATTATTGTAAGTTTGGTCTCATTTATTGGTGCTTTGACTTTATTGCTTAACGATAAAATTTTAAATAAATTATTGATGGTTTTAATAAGTTTTTCTGCTGGAGCATTAATTGGTGGTGCGTTTCTACATCTAATACCTGAAGCTGTTGAACATGGTGGAGAAAAAATAAATGTTTTTGTTTATGTAATTTTAGGGTTTGTTTTGTTTTTTATATTAGAGAAATATCTTTATTGGCGACACTGTCATAAAGGAGAACAATGTGAAGTTCATACACATCCTGTAGCATATCTTAACCTTTTAGGAGATGGGATACACAATTTTATTGATGGAGTTGTAATTGGCACAAGTTTTTATACTGATATAAAACTTGGGGTTATTTCAACCTTAATGATAATTTTACACGAAATACCGCAAGAATTAGGCGATTTTGGTGTCTTATTATATGGAGGGTTAAGCAAATTTAGAGCTTTGTTTTATAATTTTTTATCTGCATTAACTGCTATATTAGGCACAATTGTTGGGTTCTTTGTTTCAGAGAGTGTTCATAACATAATAGTTTATCTTTTACCAATAGCAGCAGGCGGGTTTATTTATATTGCAGCATCTGATTTAGTCCCTGAAATACAAAAACAAAAAGAAATAAAGTTAGCAAATCTGTCATTATTTTGTTTCATCTTTGGTGTGATACTTATGTATATACTTAAGATAAACCATTGAAATTTTTTTGTTTTTGGTGTAAATTTAATATTCTGTAAACTATCAACTATGAACTATTTATCTAAGAAACATTTCATAATTGGCTTGTTTTTATTATTTTCATTACTCACAATTTTTGTTCCTTACCATTCACATAATAGTTGTAATATAGAAGATTGTCAACTTTGTTATTTTATAAATATCTCTGGCATAAGTATTTTAAACATTTTTTATTTTCTACCTTTGTTTTTAATAATTTTAACACTTGGATTTTTGTCATCTCTGTTTTATACTTATTTAAATCTCATCTCTTTTTTTTCTCGAGCACCACCTAAATAAATTTTATTAAATAAAACCTACAGAATTTTTAAAATCTTTTCCTAAAGGAGGGCTTACAGATGAAAAAGTTTATTATATTGTTTACATTGTTAATTTCATTAAACATCTTTGCTCAAGAGTTTAAAGAAGAAAAAATGACACAACAAACACCACCACCTGGTATGCGTGGAATAGTACCAAACCTGCCTGATATAAGTGTTATAGGAGATTTTCATTATAAACTATCCACTGATAAAGAAGATAATACAAAAGATAAACTTGTGATTGAAGAAATAGAAACATCATTTCAAGGTTATCTTTATCCTGATATACGTGCAGATGTTTTCCTTGCTATGCATAAACATGATGAACATGTTGAACCAGAAATTTGTGAAGCAAAGGTAAGTTTTCAAAAACTAATTCATAATTTATCTTTGGAAGTGGGTAAAATTCATGTTAATTTTGGTAAATTAAATAAAATACATCAACATCATAGAAACTTTTATGACCAGCCGCTAGTATTAACAAACTTTTTTGGCGAGCATGGACTTGTAGCAGAAGGGGTTAATTTTAGTTATGTTTTACCTTTACCTTTATTTTTACAGATTGATTTAGGGTTTTGGAATATACCACTTCATTATCATGATGAAGAGCAACAACATAATGAGTTTTCTTTAGTAAATAAAACTTACACAAATAAAATCTGGATGTCAGTCCCTATCAAAACCTCAGAGTTAGAGATTGGTTTAAACTCTTTGTTTTCAAATGGTCCTCATTATCAAGAACATAAAGATGAAGTAAAAATTTTTGGTATAGATTTAACATTTAGAAGTTTCTTTACAAGAAATAGAAAATTCTTGTTTACAACAGAGGTTTACAAGTTGTTAAGAGATTTAGAAGATAGTTCTAAAGAAAGATTTGGCTATTTTGTTTTCACAAATTATAAGTTTAACAAATATGATTCTGTTGGATTAAGATATGATGATGCTGAAGAAGTTGTTGAAGGTTTAAGAACAAATTCTTTGTCAGCAATATATACAAGATCTCTTACAGAGACAACTGCTTTGAGGGCACAATACACATACTTTTTTGATAATCCAAAAGGTGTACATCAGTTAGTGTTCCAACTTGTTTTTGGTATAGGTCCACATAGCCATTTGTTAGAATAAAAAAATTGTTTGGTAGATGTTCCACAAATTGTGGGACGTTGAGAATGGAGGAGAAAAATTGTGAAAAAGTTAATACCATTGTTTATTTGCTTTATTTTTATAAATTCTCTTTATTCAAAACAGCTTTATGTTGTTACTACAACTGAAGATTTAAAGAGTATAACAGAATTTATAGGTAAACAAAAAGTTAAAGTTGAGAGTTTATCCTATGGATGGCAAGACCCACATTCTGTTGATGCATTACCTTCTATGATTGTAAAACTTTCAAAAGCAGATATGTTAGTAAAAATTGGTTTAGATTTAGATATGTGGGTTGATGGATTAATTTTAGCATCAAGGAATAAAAACATAACTTATGGTGCAGTTGGTTATGTTGACGCATCAGTAGGTATTACTCGTTTAGAAGTGCCGACTGGTAAAATTGATGCTTCAATGGGAGATATACATATTTATGGAAATCCGCATTACTGGCTTGACCCTGAAAATGGTAAAATTATTGCAAAAAATATATTAGATGGATTGTGTAGATTATTTCCCGAAGACAAAGAGTATTTTGAAAAAAACTATAAAGAGTTTGTTGATGAATTGACAAAAAGGATTGATTATTGGAAACAAAGATTAAAAAAATACGAAGGGAAAAATTTTGTTACTTATCACAAAACTTTTTCATATTTTGCAAAAAGGTTTAATATAAACATAGTTGCAACTGTAGAGCCAAAACCTGGTATACCGCCGTCTAGTGCATATTTAAAAACACTTGTTGAAACAATAAAAAAAGAAAATGTTTTGTGTATTCTTCATGAAAACTTTTATCCTTTGAAAACTTCGCAATCAGTTGCAAAACAGACAAATATAAAAGTTGTGGTTTTACCAACATCAGTTGGTGGTGTTAAAGAAGTTAAAGATTATTTTTCACTTTTTGACTATATTGTTACAAAAATAGATGAAGCTAATGAAAACAAAAATAATTGAACTTAAAAACATAACAGTTGGGTATTCTAAGTATGTTGTTTTAGAAGATGTCAATCTTAAGATTTTCAACACTGATTTTATTGCAATAGTAGGACCAAATGGTGCTGGTAAGACAACTTTGATTCGTACAATACTTAGAAAACTCAAAGTTTTAAAAGGTGAAGTTGTGTATTATGACAAAATATCTTTTGGTTATGTCCCACAGGTAGCAACTGTTGAAGAAATTTTTCCATTTACTATTTATGAAATTATAAATATGGGTTTGTATCACAAATTAAAATTTTTAAATAAAAAAGATGTTGAAAATACAATAAATGAAGTTTTAGATTATTTTGATTTAAAAATTTTTAAAGACAAAATTTTTAGAGAACTTTCAGGCGGGCTTAAAAGAAAAGTTTTGTTAGCACGTGCGTTGTGTAGCAATCCTGAAGTTTTAGTTTTAGATGAACCAACTGCAAATTTAGATATTATTTCTGAACATAATACAATGCAACTTATAAAGAAAATTCATAAAGAAAAAAATAAAACAATACTTCTTGCTACACACCATTTAAACACTGTCATAAACTATGCTGAAAGATTTTGTTTTATAAAAGATAAAAAACTTGAGGTATATAACAAAGAAGATTTAACTGAGAAACATCTTCAAGAACTTTTTGAAACTAATTTAAAATTTGAAAATGGTAGAATAATAATTACAGGATAAAGTTATGTTTAGTTTACCTTTTATACAGAAAAGTTTGTTAATTGGTATTTTATCTTCAATTATGCTTTCTTATTTAGGTGTGTATATTACTTTAAGAAGAGTTGTTTTTGTAGGAATATCTTTAGCACAGATTGCAACTTGTGGGTATATTTTTGGATTTTTGATAAATTTTAATCCATATTTTACCTCATTTATTTTTTCTTTAATAGGCGTGTTTTTGTTTTCTTCAGACATACATTCAGAAAAAATACCAAAAGATGCAATTATAGCACTTACTTATGTTATTTCATTATGTCTTTCAATGTTGTTTATAGCAAAATCTGCAAAAGCAGAAACACATCTGTTTAATGTATTCTCAGGCGATATTTTAACTATACAACCACAGGATGTTTATCTTACGATTATAATTTTCATTTTGTTTTTTATTTCACAACTTTTGTTTCATAGACAGTTTAATTTTGTTGCGTTTGATCCAGAAACAGCAGAGGTTTATGGTTATAACAGGTTTTTATGGGATTTTATTTTTTATTCAGTATTAAGCTTGGTTTTTATAACAACAATCAACGCAACAGGTGTTGTATTTAGTTTCGGATTTATTGTTATACCAGCATTATTTAGTATACTCACCTTTAACAAAATCAAAAAAATTTTTCTTTTTTCTTGCATATTAAGTATCTTTTCTTGTATTATAGGTATTGTGTTATCATATATATTTGACCTTCCCACAGGACCAACTATTATATTAAGTTTATTTTGTCTGTGGATGCTAATTGTGTTAATAAGTAAAGTTTTAAGAAATTTGTAGCAGCACTCTTTAGAGTGCGAGAAATAACAAAATCTGCAACTAACATTTTAAAATTATGATAATAAAAACAAGTAAAGAAGAAATTCTCCCATATCTTGAAGATACATCAAACTTTAAAGAAGGTTTTGCTGAAAAAGTTTTTATCCCACAAGACGAAAAAGAAGTTTTTGAAGTAGTTGAATTTGCAGTAAAAAATAAACTTCCACTCACAATCTCAGCCGCAGGTACTGGCACGGTCGCTGGTAGAATACCAAAAGAAGGTGTAGTTATCTCTACTGAAAAGTTAGACAAAATAATTGATATTGATATAAAAAACAAAGCAGCCGTTTTACAATCTGGCGTTGTAGTTTACAACTTTTTAAATGAGATAAAAAAATTTAATTTGTTTTATCCACCATTTCCTACTGAAAAAGGTGCGTTTATCGGAGGTAATGTTGCAACAAATGCTTCTGGAGAGTATAGTTTTAGGTTTGGTCCAACAAGAAAATATGTTAAAAAAATAAAGATGATATTAACAACAGGCGATGTTTTAGAAATTAAAAGAGGTGAAATTTTTGAAAAAAATGGGTTTCTTGATTATGGAAAATTTAAAATTAAGCTACCATCTTATAGGACACCAAATGTTAAATGTTCAGCAGGATATTACATAAAAGATGGTATGGACGCAATAGAACTTCTTATAGGTTCAGAAGGGACTTTGGGGATAATAACAGAAGTTGAAGTTTTTTTAATTGATGAACTACCTGAAAGATTTTTAATGCTTATGTTTTTTGATGAAAAAAAAGAAATAGAAATACCAAAAATTGTTTCAGAATTAAAAACAAAAAAAGATGAACTTGCAATATATTGTTTAGAATTTTTTGATAAAAACTCACTTATATTTATCAAAGATGAATATGGTTTTATCCCAAAAGATACTATTGCTTTATATATTGAATCAGAAAAAGAAAAACTTGAAAAATGGTTAGAAATAGTTGAAAGATATGACTGCAAAGAGACAGTTTTGTCAAGTTCAAAAAAAGAGTATGAAACACTTGTTAATCTAAGATACAAACTTCCTGAAACAATAAATTCTTATTTCAAAAAAATAAATTCTACAAAAATTTCAGTTGACGCAGCAGTACCTGAAGGAAGGTTAGAAGAGTTGTTTAAATTTTACAAAAACATAATGTTAGAACATCCGACAATAAACATGGTCATCTTTGGCCATATTGGAGAAGACCATCTTCATTTTAATATGTTCCCAAAAAATGATGAAGAAAAAATTATCTGTGAAAAAATATACATTGATTGTATAAAAAAAGCTGTATCCTTAGGTGGGACAGGTTTTGCAGAACATGGTATAGGAAAATTAAAAAATAAATATCTTGAGATAATGTATGGCAAAGAAGCTGTTTTAGAGATGGCAAAAATTAAAAAAACTTTTGACCCGCATT
>Ga0272449_1000180_pt1 | contig 81656 bp, 71 predicted proteins | sample YNPCB0241_FD_198679 | JGI IMG/M metagenome (GOLD analysis project Ga0272449, IMG submission 198679) | Hot spring sediment microbial communities from Yellowstone National Park, WY, United States - YNP-CB-024-1 | ecosystem: Environmental > Aquatic > Thermal springs > Hot (42-90C) > Sediment...
TCAAAGCCTTGTAGCCAGGGACGTCTTTTTCACCATCCTTATAGCCATTATAGTAATCTTCAAAGGGTCGGATGATTACCAATCCACTTGCTTCTTTATCGCCAAAGAGTGCGATAGCCTCGTTGGTGGCTTGTTCTAAATTTCGGAAACAGACTATATTCCCGTGCGTTTTTACCGAATTGAGTATTCGATTGGTGCGCGAAAATGCTTGTAAAAGTCCGTGATACCGTAAATTCTTATCTACCCAAAGCGTGTTGAGTGTGGTGGCATCAAAACCAGTCAAAAACATATTAACTACCAACAAAATATCTATCTCTCGATTTTTTACGCGTTCGCTTACATCTTTATAATAATTTTGAAATTTTTCGGACGAAGTATCGTACATGGTACCAAACATGGCATTATAGTCCTTAATGGCACTTTCCAGAAAATCGCGTGAGTTTTCATCGAGTTCGCTGGTGTCTTCGGGATTTTCGTCCATTACGCCATCCACTTCTTCTTCGTTTACTCCAAAACTGTAAATAAGGGCTATCTTAAGTTGCTTATCGCTGGGCAAGTTTGCCATCTGTGTTTTAAACTCAGCATAATATTTTTTAGCGGCTTCAATGGACGAAACAGCAAAAATAGAGTTAAAACCAGCTAATCGACGATCATTTAACTTATAGTAAACATTGCGTTTGGTTTTTTGGTCAAAATGTTCAAGAATATATTTAACTATATTGGCTATGCGTTCGGGGGCTAATAAAGCCTGTTCGCGGTCAATGTCACTTACCTTTTTATCTTCGATATTTTCGGCTTCGCGCATGGTAGATACGTAATCTACTTTAAAAGGAAGTACGTTTCTGTCTCTGATGGCATCCACAATGGTGTAGGTGTGCAATTTTTCGCCAAAAGCTTGCTCGGTAGTTTTCAGGTTGGGCTTGCCGCTTGATGAAGCATTGACAGCAAAAATAGGAGTACCCGTAAATCCAAACAGATAATATTTCTTGAATGCCTTTACGATAGCATTATGCATTTCGCCAAACTGACTGCGATGACATTCATCAAAAATAATGACAACCTCACCCTCAAAAATCGTATGCCCTTTGTTGGCTTTAATGAAGCGTTCGAGTTTCTGTATGGTAGTAATGATGATGCGAGCAGCTGGGTCTTCGAGTTGTCGTTTAAGTATGGCGGTGCTGGTGTTACTGTTGGCAGCTCCTTTTTCATACTTATCGTACTCTCGCATGGTTTGGTAGTCCAAATCTTTCCGGTCAACCACAAAAAGTACTTTATCGATAAATGGCAACCGGCTTGCAAGCTGTGCTGTCTTGAAACTGGTAAGCGTTTTGCCCGAACCTGTGGTATGCCAAATATAGCCCCCTGCTTCCCTTGTACCAAATTTTTTGTAATTGTGGCTAATCACAATTTTATTCAATATCTTTTCGGTAGCCACAATCTGGTACGGACGCATCACCAAAAGCATCCGATCGACAGTAAACACACAGTAGCGGGTCAGGATATTTAATAGCGTATGTTTGGCAAAAAAAGTTTTGGCAAAGTCCATCAAATCCATGATGGGGTTGTTTTTTTCATCTGCCCACCAGCTCGTGAACTCAAAACTGTTGCTGGTGCGTTTCCCTTTTTTTACACTCCCCTCCCTGGTTTCTTTTATGTGCTGTAAGCGAGTGGTATTGCTGTAGTATTTGGTATGCGTGCCGTTGGAGATGACAAAAATTTGTATGTATTCAAAAAGTCCAGCATCTGCCCAAAAACTCTCGCGCTGGTAGCGGTTAATTTGGTTAAAAGCTTCCTCCAATGCTACACCACGGCGTTTAAGCTCGATATGTACCAGCGGCAGACCATTTACCAGAATGGTAACATCGTAGCGGTTGGGCCGCTGGCCTGCTTCGGTACTGTATTGATGGATTACCTGTAGTTTGTTGTTATGGATGTTTTGCTTGTCCAACAGATAGATATTTTTTATGGTGCCATCGTCTCTTTTCAAGTTTTTGATGTGATCTTCCTGGATGGTGGCGGTTTTGTCTTCAATGCTATGATTGGGATTGGCTATTTGGGTTTTGAAAAACTGGTTCCACTCGTTGTCGGTAAAGGTTATTTGGTTAAGTTCTTCGAGCTTTTTACGTAGGTTAATGATAAGGTCTTGCTCGTTTTTGATGTCTACATATTCATATCCTTGATGTACCAACTGTTCAATAAATGCCTTTTCTAATTCTGCTTCGCTTTGGTAAGATGTTTCGGTGCGAGAAGTAGGCTTATATTCGGCTACTACCGTGCTTTCGAGATTTTCGACTACTAAATTGTATTTATTGTTTCCTGTCATATTTTTTCCCTTTAAGCATTATTATTCTCATAATACCACTGTAAGGGGTTGTTGATGATATATTTTCTGATGTTTTCCAACGATTTTTCGTCACGGATAATATGTTCGTAATAATTCCGTTGCCATACAGAAATTCCTGGTGTATTACGCATTTGATTGATTTGTTTTGCAGAATTCATTTTAAATCGTCCAACGATTTTTGGCAATAGCATTTTGCGTCGTTGTTGCTGTCTCTGTTGCTGTCTCTGTTTCAGTCGGGGCAATTCATGAATTGCCCCGACTGAAACAGCATTGACAGAATCGACAGAATCAACAGAATCAACAGCATTGACAGAATCAACAGAATTAACAGAAGTATTGAACGATTCTTGAATCGCTCCAACAATAAATATTATTCCATGAAAATGATCGGGCATAATGACATATGCATCCAAGGCAATATTATCGTAATGATTGGGCAAATCGTTCCAGCATTGTTCTACAATTTTGCCATACTCGTTTAAAATCATTTCTCCGTTTACAATTTCGCCAAATAAACATTCACGGTTTTGCGTGCACATAGTTACAAAATACGCTCCTTCGCTCGAATAGTCGTAATCTTGCAAGCGTATTGAACGACGATGATGTATGTGTGGATTGTATTTCATTTTTGTTGTTTATCATTTCTGTTTGATATATTTTTTGCTGTTTTTTTTCAATTGTCAATCTGTTTGTTGCTGTTGCTATCTGTCGGGGCAATTCATGAATTGCCCCGACAGAGACAAAAAAACGACTGAGAGACTGATTAAATTAAATTTCATATTCCAATTTAAATTAACGATTGCTAAAATTCAACAATTTATTTCTATAATATTCATACTGCTTGCGGCGGGCTTCAATCTCGGCGGGTAGTCCCGAAGTAAGGTCGTTCACCAAGGCATCAAATTTGTCCAGTATAGCTACAATACGCTCCTGCTCGGAAAGTGGGGGGATGGGGATGGTGATATTTTGAACTACTATTCGTGATAATCTGGGAACACTAGCCCTTCTAACCTTTGAAAGTAAATAATCTTCCTTATTCTTTAAGAAATAATATAAGAACTTGCTTTGTAAACTATCTGGGCAAATTATAACAAAACAATCATCAGCTGCCCAAAAATCAACATTACTGAAACCTACCTCTCCTGCGGCTCCAGCCGATATTATAAACGTTGTATTTGAAGGGTAGTTGTTTTTTTCATAATAGCCTAACGGTGTCATGCTATTTTGATATACAGGAAATTTACCAGTTTGTTTAAGCTGATTTTTAACCACACGAACGCCTCTATTTATTTCACACACCTCCCCCAGCTTCTTCCACTCCACTTCCACTCCATTGAGGTACCAGCGGCCATCTTTTTCTACGGGTGTGAGCAGCTTATTGCGGTAGTATTCATATTGCTTTTTGCGGGCTTCTAATTCTGCTTCTAATGCTGCTTCTAATGCTGTAAAGGTGTCGAGTATTTTTACTATCTCTTCCTGTATGGGTAAAGGCGGGAGGGGGATGGGGATTTTTTTTACTTGATTGCTCATTAATTTAGGATTCCCCATACCATAATAAACATGTTTTTTTGCCTCAATAGAAAGCCAATAATATAAAAATTTGTAATTTAAAATTTTAGTATCAACTATTTTTATTAAGCCACATACATTTGTTATTGAAAACTTCTCATTTCGATAAAAAACTGTCCCAGCATTAGCTCCATCAGTTGTCCATGTTACAAATTCACCATCAAAGTCAAATGTATTTATTTTACCTATTTCACCGTTATTTGTTGTTTGGGAACTATATACAGGATAAATTCCAATATTCTTTTTTAAATCTTCTATAGAAATAACTCTACCTCTTTGCGTCTCACACACCTCCCCCAGCTTCTTCCACTCCACGCCCTCGGGGCAAAGCTCGGCAATAAGCTTTTCGATTCGGTTCATATCATTCTTCAATATCGGGAAGATCTTTTAATTTTATGCCATTGTATTCGAAATGTGCAGCACCTTGATAAGCACCACTCTCATTTAACTCGCCTCTTTCTTCTAATATTTTTTTGGTTAATGGCGAAAGCTTCCAAACTTCGCCCTTATATTCTACTTCTCGTTCGCCGCAAACAGTCGCAACTATACGTTTATCTTTTATAAATCTAATTTTATCACCATTTTTTAGACCTTTTTTATAAAAACTAAATAATTCGCCCCGTTTTCTCGTTTTTGAAATTTCTTTAAATTCTTTCTCTTGATTAACATTTTCGGGATATATCACTCTGCCTTCAAAACAAAGTAACAGTTGCTTTACGATTTCTTCATCGAGAGCAAAAAGCTCACTTTCTGCAACTTTGTGTTTACTAAATATTTCATGAATGAGCTTCTCTTTTTCAATATAATCTTCTACCTCGATAGCAAAATATCTTTTGAGATTATTAATATTGTTATAACCATTCGATTCAAGAAATCTCATTATTTCTTCAAATTGATGAATTTCTGTTCGGCCTATTTTTATTAATCCTGGAACAGCCGTTGTCATAACATAAATAACACCTTTTTCCATATTTCACCTCCTGTTTTATAACTCTTTTATAATTTCATCAATGGCTTTGCGTAATGCTGCCTGCCTTGCTACAATTTGCTCAATTTCGGCATTGAGTTTTTCTATATCCACCTCTTCGCGCTCTTCCTTTTGGGCTACGTAGGTAGAAACGGCAATGTTGTAGTCGTTTTCGGCAATGGTTTGGTAGGGCACCAGTCTGGCAAAATGGGGAATGTCGTGGCGCCCGATAAAGGCATTTAAAATCTTTTCGCGGTTTTGTTCGCTGAGTTTATTTTTGTTGCCTTCTCGGACAAACTCGGCTGAGGCATCGATAAACAGAATGCTGTTGTCTTTTTTGTTTTTTTTGAGCACCAGGATGCAAGTGGCAATGGTGGTACCAAAAAAGAGGTCGGGCGGCAGTTGTATCACGGTATCAATGTAGTTGTTGTCGATGAGGTATTTACGTATTTTCTGCTCGGCACCACCACGGTAAAGCACACCGGGAAAGCTAACAATAGCAGCCGTTCCATCGGGAGAAAGCCACGAAAGCATGTGCATCACAAAAGCAAGGTCAGCTTTACCTTTAGGTGCCAACACGCCTGCCGGGGCAAAACGCGGGTCGTTAATGAGCAGCGGGTTGCTGTCGCCTTCCCATTTAATCGAATACGGCGGATTGGAAACAATAGCATCGAAGGGCTGATCGTCCCAGTGCTTGGGATCGGTAAGGGTGTCGCCGAGGGCAATGTTGAATTTATTAAAGTCGATGTTGTGCAAAAACATATTGATTCGGCAAAGGTTGTAAGTAGTAAGGTTGATTTCCTGCCCATAAAAACCGATGCGTACATTTTCTTTGCCCAGGATTTTGGCAAACTTCAAAAGCAAGGAACCGGAACCACAAGCAGGGTCGTAAACTTTCTTCACCTCTTTTTTATCCACCGTAGCAATACGGGCTAACAGTTCACTTACCTCCTGCGGGGTAAAAAACTCACCCCCCGATTTTCCGGCATTGCTGGCATACATGGTCATCAAAAACTCGTAAGCATCACCAAAGAGGTCAATACTGTTTTCGGTAAATTTGCCGTTAGAAAGCGGCAAATCTCCAATGGCATCCAGAAGTTTCACCAGCTTTTCGTTTCGCTTTTCTACGGTATTGCCCAGCTTATTGGAATTAACATCCAGGTCGTCAAATAAACCTTTAAAGCTGTCTTCGCTGGCGGTTCCTTTGGCAGAGTTTTCAATATTTTGGAACACACGGGCTAACGTTTCGTTTAAGTTGGGGTCATTTTTAGCACGAGCCCGGACATTCTGAAAAAGCTCACTGGGTAAAATGAAAAAACCCTTTTCCTGGATGATCACCTCACGTCCTCGTATGGCCACTTCGTCTGACAGCTTGGCATAATCGAAGTTGGGGTCATTTTTTTGTTCGTGCTCGTTGATGTAATGGGTAAGGTTTTCGCTGATAAAGCGATAAAAGAGAAACCCGAGCACATATTGCTTGAAATCCCAACCATCGACGCTGCCGCGCAGGTCGTTGGCAACACGCCAAATGGTGCGAAATAGCTCGGTACGTTCTTGCTCTCTGGTACTGTTGTTAAGGTTTGCCATGATTTCTGCTCATTTATATGGTAACCCGCCAAGGGACAACAGAGGTATGGGTGTAAAATTATAAAATTTCTTTTTAAAAATCATTTTCCTTTTTCCTTATCGTGACTCAGCCTTACGGGCAACGGTCGAGGTATGAGGTCGTGGTAGATTACGGGGCGAACATTGATCAGTTTACACCAAATGTAAAGGCAAGAGACTTTCTTTACACAAAAAATTCGCCATGCTTTATACCGCTTGTTAGCGTTTCATGCTTTTGTATTTTTTTCTCGTTAAAAAGTATTGTATCGTTTTATAAACCAGTTTTTAAGTACTTGTGTTAATGAAGCATATAAAGTCAAAATAACTATCAAAAATGGGAAATATATCCATGGCAACGCTGTCATGCCAAGCATTTTTGCTACTGGAGTAAAAGGAATTAATATCCCAATAGCCATGATTAATGAAGTCAATGCAACCACTGGTGGAGTCGCCCAACTTTGAACAAATGGAATTTTACGAGTGCGTATCAAGTGAATAATTAGCGTTTGAGAGAGCAATCCTTCTACAAACCACCCCGTCTGAAATAGGCTTTGATGTTCTGGCGTATTTGCCTTAAAAAAGAAGAACATGAGAGCAAATGTCATATAATCAAATATTGAGCTTATTGGGCCAAAGTAAAGGATGAATTTTGATAAAAAGCTTGCATCCCATTGCTGCGGTTTATTGATGTATTCTTCATCAACTCTATCCCAAGGAATGGAAGTTTGTGAAATATCATAAAGTAAATTTTGCAAAAGCAATTGGGCAGGAAGCATAGGCAGAAATGGTAAAAAGGCACTGGCACCTAACATGCTAAGCATGTTGCCAAAATTACTGCTTGTAGTCATTTTGATATACTTCAATATATTTCCAAAAGTTCTACGACCATAAATTACGCCCTTGCGAAGCACATTAAGGTCGTTTTCTAGAAGAATGATATCGGCACTTTCTTTGGCAATATCGGTGGCGGTGTCGACAGAAATTCCGACATCTGCCTCTTTGAGAGCGCCAGCATCGTTTATTCCATCGCCCAAAAAACCAACGGTATGACCTTTTTTTTGAAGTACTTTTACAATTCTACTTTTTTGTAGCGGGCTTAACTTGGCAAAAATGCTGATGTTGTCAATTTTTTCGATCAATTCATCGTCCGAGATAGCATCCAGTTCACTCCCAAGCATGATGTTGTTTACTGGGATGCCAACATCCCTACAGATTTTTTTTGTGACAATTTCATTATCCCCGGTTAACACTTTGACACCTATACCTAATTCATGTAATCTTCTAATAGCTTCTTTTGCCGAGGGTTTGGCAGGGTCGAGAAATCCGATTAAACCTGCCACTATTAGCTGAGATTCATCTTTTACAGTATAGTTTACTTTATTAGGTTCAAATTCCCGAACAGCAAGCAATAAAACCCTCATGCCGTCTTCGTTCATTTTTTTTGCTTCACGCAAGATGAGATTTCTTGCAGTATCATCTAGAGGAATTATTTCATCGGTGAAAATCTGGAGTTGTTTATCTTCACCTGGGTCGTAAGCATGAGTGGATATTGCTAACATTTCCTCTACTGCACCTTTGCAAATCAGAAGGTGTTTGCCATCCTTTTTTTTCAAAATAACGGACAATCTCCTGCGTTGAAAATCAAAGGGGATTTCATCAATTATCTGAAAATCTCGCTCGACTTTAAGCTCTTCATTTAGCTCGACATGTGAGAGAATAGCATTGTCAAGTAAACTTTTAATCCCCGTTTGATAATAACTATTCAAATATGCCCATTTCAAAACCTCGTCATCATCATACCCCATTATGTTAATATGTTTTTCCAGCACCACTTGGTCAAGGGTAAGTGTGCCTGTTTTATCGGTACATAAAATATCCATTGCACCAATATTTTGGATGGCATTTAAACGTTTTACAATTACTTTGTGTTTACTCATGTTAACAGCACCTTTTGCCAAGTTTGCAGTGACAATCATGGGTAACATCTCAGGAGTAAGTCCAACCGCAACAGCAATGGCAAATAGCAAGGCTTCAAACCAATCACCTTTGACTAATCCGTTAATCAAAAAAATTACTGGAACCATTACCAGCATAAACCGGATAAGTAACAAGCTTACTTTATTGATTCCCTTATCAAAACTTGTTTCAACACGCTTGCTGGTTACCAACTTACTTATTGCACCAAAATAGGTGTCTGCCCCTGTATTGATGGCAACAACTATAGCTGTTCCACTAATCACATTGGTGCCCATGAAGCAAATATTGGGTAGTTCAAACGGTGATGTATATTCTATGCTGTTAACCGTGGCATCAGTTTTTTCAACCGGCAAAGATTCTCCAGTAAGCACGGATTGATTGACAAATAAATCTTTCGACTGAATAACTCTGCAGTCGGCAGGAATCATATCTCCGGCCGATAAATAGATAATATCGCCCGGGACTATTTCTTCAAAATTGATTTCTGTTCGGCCTGTTTCTTTGCGAATAACTGTTGCAGTGTTGGTTACAAGTCGTTTTAACTTTTCAGCAGCTTGATTACTCCTGAATTCCTCTACAAAACGAAGTATTACACTTATTAAAACCATAACGGATACAACAATTATAGTCTTGTAATCCCTTTCCTCAGGAGCAGCTAGCCAAATATCAATAATAAATGAAACGATGGCAATTACTAAAAGAATACCAATAAATGGATTGATAAAAGCGTTCAAAAGCAGTTTTAGCCATGAAGGAGCTTTTTCGCGTTGAATTTGATTAGGTCCAAACTGTTTTCGTCTATTTTTTACAGCATTCTCATCAAGTCCTGATAGTGAGGTGAAATAAGTGTTTAAAACTTCATCCTTCGTTTGTGCAGATGCTTTTTTTAATCTTTCTATAGCTTCGTTTGAAAGATGTTGATTGTTTTTGAAAATGTTTTTTTTAATGTTTTCCTTGAATTGTCTTACCATGTGCTATACCTCCATGTTGAAATTCAACAGGAAGTACCACTTTAGATGACCTCCTATTGAATTTGGTTAATAAATAATTTTGTTCTACTAAGAGACGGGTCATCATGCATATGTTCATATTGCCGTGCAAAAGTAATCTTTTCTGCTAAATAGCAATTTATTTTTAACTTGACCGCCACGTCGCAAAAGTAATTTTTCTGGGTAAATAACCCTATTTTTTGTAAAATTTTTTGTGAAAACAATTATTTTTCTTACAAATCATCAAACAGACTTTTATTTTTTTGTACACTTTTTTGAGACACATGAGTATTTATTTTAGTTTTTTCATGCTCTTGTGTCCAGGCTATTCCTGAAGGCATCTTAAACCAGGATAGAAGCTGTCTCAAAGCTATCTCGGAAGATAAAAGGTATCTCCGAAGTAAAAAAGTATCTTGAAGATAGAAAATGGTATCTCGAAAGATAAAACTTCTACCTCGGAAGTAGAAAGTGGTACTTTACTACATAAAAAATAGGCTATGAAGCCCTTTGAATTTTCAGCCAACACTAATTGACGAGTTGATTTATCTAAATTATGCACGTATTGTTTTGTTTTTTTCGAATTGCTGCTAAAACGGCTTTGGAATTGGTGCAGCAGAACCCTAGGGTTTGCGAAGCAAAACAATTGAGAACGAAGCTGCATCCTTATCAGGATCTTTTGCACCAATTCTCGTAATATTAGAAGCTGAAATACGATTTAAAGCCTCTCCCCATCTCAGAGATTTTCAATGGAAAAAACGTAAAGCGAAGCATATTGCTCTCTATCGATATGGATTTACGCTCGTTGTTTTCAATGGGATTAAAAGCAGAAAATTTCACTAACAAAATAAATTAAATAAGATGAACAAAACTTCAAATGATTCACTAAGCCCCATTGAAAACAATGGCGTTAAATCTGATGTTCTCGGCAGTTTCTCGGTTCACATCTGTTGCGGAGATTGCGGCACAGAAATGAATAGCACAGTTGAAATGACTGCGGAAGAAATCCGAAAAGATTGGACACGATTAGTAATGAGTAGTGGTTTCAATGCTGGTAAGTGTCTAAAGGGATGCAGAAGCACCTTTTCGGATTTGAACATAAACACCGACTTGAAACTATACGATTGTGCCGCAAAGAAATATATTGACAAAGATGTGTTCTTCGGTAGGGGCTGAAATTGCCGAGAACGTTTTCAGCATAAAAGAAGTTTTTGCGAGGCAAAAATTTGGGTGAGTGCCGCAAAGCACGAACTTTTTATGCTGTGTTAGGCGATGTAAATCGGGAGTTATTCGACCTCACAAACTTCCCAATCTTCATTAACCCACAATCCTATGACCTTCACATTGAAGCCCCATGAGATAACCATCTTAATTACAGTAAGAATATGTTTTAATTGAGTTTCTTTGTCTGTAGGATTTCCTGCGCAATCATAATGTCCCACTATGGCAATAAGTTTTGATCCATGGAAATTGACCGAGATTCCAACACTCTTCTTTATCAATTCCATTATTATATGTTCACCTTCAGATAAGAGCTTGATAACTCCCGGCGCAGTAATCATATCCACATAGTTTACACCGTAGTTATTTTTGATGTACTCAATCACGGGTATTTGTACCCGCCCATCCATACAATTTATGGCTGTAGCAAATTTACTCATTTTTAAATCCTCTCATAGATTTATGTCGCCTAACTCGTTTATAGACGCTACTATGTTACGCCTTATTTCCAGTTTTGGATGTATAGGCGATATAATGTAGCGTTCTATTTTTTTGAGCAAATGTACAAATAAAATTACAAATCATCAAATGGTGATTTTATATTTTGTAAACTTTTTTGACTGACATGTGTGTATATCTCGGTCGTCTTAGAGCTCTTGTGTCCAGGCTATTCCTGAAGGTATCTTAAACCCGTATAGAAGCTGTCTCAAAGCTATCTCGGAAGATAAAAGGTATCTCCGAAGTAAAAAAGTATCTTGAAGATAGAAAATGGTATCTCGAAAGATAAAACTTTTACCTCGGAAGTAGAAAGTGGTACTGTACTACATAATAATAGGCTATGATGTCTTTTGAATTTTCAGCCAACACTAATTGACGAGTTGATTTATCTAAATTATGCACGTATTGTTTTGTTTTTTTTCGAATTGCTGCTAAAACGGCTTTGGAATTGGTGCAGCAGAACCCTATGGTTTGCGAAGCAAAACAATTGAGAACGAAGCTGCATCCTTATCGGGATCTATTGCACCAATTCTCGTAATATTAGAAGCTGAAATACGATTTAAAACCTCTCCCCATCTCAGAGATTTTAAATGGAAAAAACGTAAAGCGAAACATATTGCTCTCTATCGGTTTCGGGCTTTGCGTTCGGGCGGGTTTCGGAGTACAAAACTGTCAACTTGCACTGAACTTGAATAGAAGCACAAAGCTCCAAGTTTGCACGTCACCCAGCCTGACGCAAAATCCGTGTTACCAGCATACCCTTCTTTCATATCGCTATTCTTCCAGTCCATCAATTTGTCCGTTGTCTTGGAGTCCGCCAAGTTTATTTAGCGGTTCGATTACCATTGTCATTACCAATTGTCGAATTTCAGTTTCACTGTAACTAAGTCCACGCAGAATTTCTATTCTTTGGTTGATAATATTGTTCTTCTTTTCCATTATGCTTAGGTCGCCTAATTCTTCTTCCTGTCTGCTACGATACTTCTTATCTTTTTGTCGTTCGTGTCTGTCATTCAGATATTCTCTTATTTGTTGAAGAGGATTTAGCGAGCCTAAAAACTCACAAAATCCAAGCGACTGAATGTTTACTTTTGAGATAGTTAATTTGTCTGCTGATAGAACAATTTTGTCAATGTCAATTTTGCTTTGAAGTTCCAAAAGGTTTATTGTGCTTTCGTCCGTTCTATGCAAATACCTATCCCAGAAGAACTCGAACATAAAAGGGTCATATGGAAAATCCTTTCTCATTGAGAACTCTTTCCAGTATTTTCTCCAAATATGAAATCTTTTATCTAACAGTCTTAACCTTCTGTCACGGTCATTAGAAAGAGTTTCTACAAGAAAGTCAAAAGCATAAATACTATTGTATGCGTTTTCAAAGTCAGTCAGAAGTTGTTTGACTTCCTTAACTGTCCCAAGTCTTTCTGCCTTAATTTTAAGTGTCGAAGTTTCTGTCGCCATTATATTTTTTATAGTTTCTGTCGTCTTTTAGGGTTGCTGGTAACGGTATCGGCATAGGCGACGTGCCACACACAATAATCATCAGCGTATATGCGTAGCATTAGCTTTATCAATCCGTGTGGCATGGCCGCTTATGCCGGGTTATGCCCTGTTGTTATTCTTTCATTATTTTTTTAGTAAAATATCCTTTATCTGTTTTAATTCTAACAAAGTAAATTCCGTGAGACCATTCAGAAATGTCAATATATATGCTTTGATCAGTATTTATCTTTTGTAATTGTCCGATTGAATTATAGACTTCGATATTGTTAATTTTATTTTCAGTTTTTATTGTAAAATACGCGTGTGCAGGATTGGGGTATAATTCAAATTCCGGTTCTGTGTTAAGATGGTCTGATATTCCTGTGTTTGAGTAATATTCATCAGCACCGCAATCTACTATTCCGTTGGTTCGCACTTCGTTGTCTATATCGGTTTCTCCTGGCGCAGCCGTGTAGTTTGGATCGCCTGCATTGATACAGGGAGAAGTTGCTTGTATATGAAAATTGGGGTTAATTACATTGGCATTAACAAATTGAGGGTCGCTAAAAATTGAGTTGGCATTGGTGGCAGTACCCGAAACAAAATCAGCGTAAGTTGTATACGTGTTTCCGTTCCAATTACATTTAAAATTGGAGCTGCCGGATTGCGCGAAAAAGTCGTTGTAATCGAATGTAATTCCAGGTTGCGTTAGTTCAGCGTATGCTAAAATACCTTGCGTTGAAACATAAAAAATATTGTTTTCTATTACCGTATTTTCGCTATACGAAAGATATATTTCTCCGGTGCCGGAGTTCGAATAATCGTTGTAATAACAGGTGTTGTTGCAAAAAATGGAATTGGTAACTTTCCCCGATCCATTGGGATAGTCAAATCCACCCAAAGCCAAAGCACAAATTTCGTTGTCGTAAAAAATGTTGCTGCGAACTGTTATAGAATCGGTTGTTTTTCCAACATTTTCGCAACCTATTTCAATACCGTAACCATTGTGATAGGATATGTTATTTTCGATTACTACGTTTTTTCCACCATCCACATATATTCCAGCCGAAGTGGCATAAGGCGAAATACAATTATGAATAATATTGCCTTTTACAGTTCCATTTCTTGCTTGATCGTAGATTGCATTGGAACAAGTTCCTTCATGTCCGATGATGTCAATTCCAATGTTGGTCAAGTTGTAAACTTCGTTTTCAGTAATTTCAAAACCGTCTACATTTCCGTTTACTGCAATGCCTTCGCTGTATCCCAAACGACAATTGTATAATTTGTTTCCAATGATTTTTAAATTTGAAATTGGCGTTATGGGATCCGTACCGTAAACAATAATTCCTTGTGCATTGGTAGTTTCGTTCACAGAATCGTCGGGATTGGCTGAGAAATGAATGTCGTGCAATACACAATTTTTTATTGTTATGTTATTCCCGATGCCTTCAATTAGAATGCCTTGTGCATCGTTTTGAATATTGTTTTTGATTTCAAGTCCTTCGATGGTAATGTTAGAACGATTGCGTAATAAAATTACGGGGTTTTGTGTTGTAATACCTGTTGCGTCAATTATTGGCGAATTACCTGGATAATTACGAAGATAAATATTGTCGGCTGGGATTTCAATTTTTTCGTTATAAGTTCCCGTCATTAGGTTTAGCGTGTCGCCCGTTGATAGTTGATTTAAGCCGTATTGAATGGTTTGCCATGGGGCGTTTAAGCTTCCGTTGTTGGCATTGTTCCCTGTCGGTGATACAAAAAAATTGTTTTGTCCAAAAGCCATTAGAGTGCTTATGGCAAAAACTATTAGCGAAATAATTTTTTTCATGTTATTTTGTTTTATTTTTTTGTTGTTTACAATTAGACATAAAGTTTTGCAGCTACAAGAAGTTGGCGATTTCGAAGCACAAAACTGTCTGCCACCAATGAACTTGATACGAAGCACAAAGCTTCATTTAACCATTGAACCGCCAATTTCTTGTAGGTGCTGTTAGCGGTTAGGCGTTCTTCTGTCGTCAATTTGCTGTCGCATCTATTACCTCCAACCCAATTGAATTTACATCTTTATAATTGTTTATTTTTAACTCGAACTTAACTTTTGAATGAGGTGGAAAGTTTTCGTAAATCGTGTATTCTTTACTACGCAATTTCGTTCCTGTCTTGCTATAATATGTTACTTCAACAACTGCGTCTTTGTATGATGCTACTGTCGCAGTGTTTATGATTACACCGTCAACTATGATTTTGTCGCCCCAAAAATTTTCATGGTAGGTACCGTCAACCGTTAAAAATTTTGTCGGCTGAGAACGTTCAATTTCCTCAACGGACCTAACTTTTTCTTGATAGGTGTCCCCTTCTTGATAGGTGTCGCCACCAGTCCCGTAACCACCGCCACTATTTTTAAAAGCAACAAATAGTCCACCGACAACTAAAACAAGAAGTATCATTACAATTAAAATATTTCGTCCTACTTTGCTTTTCTTTTTGGTCGGTTGTGGAATTGAAGTTGTCTGTTGTATTGGAGGTTTTTGAAAAGGAGGAGGAGTTGTCGTCTTTGCACCAAACGGTGGTGGAGTTGATGATTTAAACAAGTCCTTTAGGTCGTCAATTTTTTCAGCAGTTGTCCACTCAGAAAGTCCTTCATACCAAATTGAAGTTTCTTTTGTAATGTTTTTTGCTTTCAAGTCCTCAATGTCAAAAGGTCCTTGAATGTCTGTCCCGTTGTATAAATAATATTTTTTCATATGTCTGTTGACTTATGTTGTGTCTTTTTTTTTTACGCTTACCGCTATCTCGTTTATAGACGCTACTATGTTGCGCCTTATTTCCAGTTTTGGATGTATAGGCGATATAATGTAGCGTTCCATTTTTTATGCAAAGGTACAAATAAAATTACAAATCATCAAATGGTGATTTTATATTTTTAAACTTTTTTAACTTACATGTGTGTATATCTCGGTCGTCTTAAAGCTCTTGTGTCCAGGCTATTCCTGAAGGTATCTTAAACCCGTATAGAAGCTGTCTCAAAGCTATCTCAGAAGATAAAAAAGGTATCTCCAGAATAAAAAAGTATCTCGAAGATAGAAAAAAGTATCTCGTAAGTAGAAATTTCTATCTCAGAACATAAAATTTCTATCTCAAAATATAAAAATTAAACCTTGGAAGTAGAAAATTGAACCTTGGAAGTAGAAAAATATACCTCGAAATATAAATGCCTACTTCAATCCTCTTTTTATTTGTATATAAAAATCTTTTTGTCAAATTTTCGGATGGATTTTATCGAGTGTCTATGGCATTAGCTGATGGTCTCATTATTTTCGTTTCTTTCTGCTGCTTGGGTTTTACTTGCCTTGCTCGTAACGGTTACAGCATAAAAAAGTTTTTGCGAAGTAAAAATTTGGGTGAGAGCGGTAAGACACACACTTTTTTATGGTGCGTTATATGAAGTTATGCCATTATTCCTGTTCGATCACTCCTTCATCCAAGATAATCGTCCCGTCTTTACCAGAATACATTTTCTTATTATCTGAGTTAAATTCATATTATATCAAGGATCGGCAAGCAAAGAATACCATGCATCATTTACTAGATAATACATCCTTTTTTGAAACAAGATTTGGTCCATCAACTGTTAATGCTCGGTTTTTTAAATGCCCAACTTTTCCCCTTTGCCTATCCTGACTTGTCCCTTTTAGTGCGGTAAAATGAATTTTCCCATAAGCTCATTCATTTTTTTAGGAAATGTTTAATAACGTGTACCATGGTGTGCCCCCTCAAAGGTATTTTCCGAAAAACTTCATGGGCAAAAGGAAACCATCTTTGGTTACCATAAAAGCCACTCATTTTTTGATTTAATTCTCATCAAATTTATAAACCTATCTTTCCCTTCCATTTTATGAGCAATAAAAATATCTTGCAAAACATTGAAAAATTTCTGATCTTTTGTCAAATAAATATCCTTTTTATGCAGGAAGTAAACCTACTATTTTTTCAATATTTCCACAAAATAAGCTTAACTTCCTGTCTCTTTAGGTGGATAATCCAAATTATAATGTAGCCCAATACTTTCGTGGCGGCGTTGAGCTTGGGTAATGATAAGGTAGGCTGTGTCGATCATATTACGTAGTTCGCAAATCTCTTTGTTCACCACACTTCGGCGATAGAGTTCTTCGGTTTCTTCGTAAAGAATTTTAAGACGCCGTAAAGCACGTTCCAGCCTCAAATTTGAACGAACTATGCCTACATAATTGCTCATGATTTGCTGAAGTTCTTTTTTAGACTGAGTGATGAGGATTTTTTCTTCACTTTTGATGGTTCCTTCAGCGTTCCAATCGGGAATATCAGGGATGGCATGTTTTCCCTGCAAGAAAAGTTCTTTAGAACGTAGGGCTGCCCTGTGCGAAAAAACAAGAGCTTCAAGAAGAGAATTAGAAGCTAAACGATTGGCTCCGTGAAGCCCCGTGCAAGCTACCTCGCCAGCGGCAAAAAGGTATTTAATGGATGTCTGAGCCCATTCATCGGTTTTTATTCCTCCTACCTGATAATGTGCAGCAGGAGCAACGGGTATGAGATCTCGCGTCATGTCAATACCTTTGCTTAAGCAAAAAGCATAAATATTTGGAAAATGATCAAGCAACTTTTTCCGGGGAATGTGCCGAGCATCCAAATAAACATGATCGGTTCCCTTGAGCTTCATTTCATGGTCGATGGCTCTGGCAACAACATCACGAGGGGCAAGTGAGCCACGGGGATGATACCGTTGCATAAAGTCTTCGCCATCATGATTACGAAGGATAGCTCCTGCTCCTCGCAATGCTTCGGTAATGAGAAACGATGGACGCTCACGTGGGTCGTAAAAAGCTGTTGGATGAAACTGGATAAACTCCATGTTGGTAATCTGGGCACAAGCACGCTTTGCCATGGCCACTCCATCGCCTGTAGCCACCGGAGGATTGGTCGTAGTTTGATAAATGGCTCCGCATCCACCTGTTGCAAGAAGCGTCATTTGAGCTAAAATCTTGAATATCTCATTGGTTTGCGTGTTTAGTACATAAGCACCGTAAGCTTCGATATTTGGGGTTTCGCGTGTAACATATACTCCCAAATGATGCTGAGTTATGATGTCTATGGCCAAATGATTTTCAAGGATGGTAATGTTTTTTTTCGCACGAACATGCTGAAGGAGGGTTTGCATAACAGCTTCGCCTGTGTTGTCTTTGTGATGGAAAATGCGAAATTCGCTATGCCCACCTTCACGAGCTAGATTATAAGTTCCATCAGGATTTTTGTCAAAATCTACCCCAAGCTCAATCAGTTCTTTTATGCGTTCAGCGCCTTCGTAAACTGTTATGCGAACGATTTTCTCATCGTTCAGACCAGCCCCAGCTACAAGCGTGTCTTGAATATGTTTTTCGTACGTATCAGGAGAATACATAACAGCAGCAATTCCACCTTGAGCATACGAAGAAGCTGCTTCCTCCAACGTAGATTTTGAAATAAGGACCACTTCGCCTATTTCTGATACTTTTAAAGCATACAGTAAACCCGTTATGCCACTCCCAATGACCAAAAAATCAGTTTTAATCTCCATGCTAGCAATTATTTGTGAGGCATACGGGACTTAATTTCATCTTCTTTGATGGCTTTATTTGCAATCACAAGGGAAATTAAGCTTACGAGCGGCAACAAAAAACCAGTAGTTCTGATGTTCGCTACACCATCGGCTAACTGTGCAAGTCGATCAGGCAGGAAAAACATTCCTACAATAAACAAAGATAGAAAAAGAAATACAAAAGCATTAAAACGCATCTGAAAAATTCGGTTCTTATAAAGAAAAGGGGAGATGAAAAATCCAAGCATGGTCAATCCTCCACTTATCTGCCAGAGATAATACAAAAAGTTTACTTTTTCGAGCGTCCAATGAAAGAGATAACTCACTTGAGCAGTTTCGCCTAGCCTTCTCACTTCAAACGAAGGTATAAAAGCCAACAATACCATCGACATAAACCCTAAGAATAAAAAAAATGTTTGCGGACGTAAAAACATATGCTTCTTTTTTGTTGAAACAAAAGTACATAAAAAGTTCCTTTATACAGAAATTGGGTAAATAAACATTGAAGCTTTATAGGAGAAAAGGAAAGAAAATATTATTACAATTATTTTAAATACAAGCACTAAGCCATAAGGCTACAAATCCTAGATCTTATTTACTGCAAAGACTTTTCACATGCTCAGAAGCCTTATCGAGTAAGCCAATTTTCACAAGCAAGTTTTCAAAATTTTTAACCGTAATTTTACGCAGCATCAAGTCTTCAGATAATGGAAATATATAGGTGGAATAAAAAACTTGGATGGAATCAAGCTGTTCTTGCTCTTTAAGGCTAAGCATAGACTTATTTTGCTCGCATATTTTCTTAAATTCAAGAAAATTATTTTTCCATTCCTTGTGTGTACTTTGCATTGAAGCAAAAGAAGAATCAGACACAACGTAAACAGTATCCAAACGTAAAGTTTTTTCAGCCAATTGAATTTGTTGTTTTAAGATTAATTTCCATTTTTTTTCGGACAAAAGCATTTTACGAAAACCAGTAATTATTTCAGAAGGCAAATCCCGATGCTCATTCGAGCATGAAAAAAAGACGAAAAAACCCAACAATAAAAAGAATTTCTTCATAGGTACTTATTTTACCACAAAGGACGCAAAAATCTTTACTCCTGCCGACTGATGAAAACCCACTCTATTATACCCTTCTAGGTTAATAGAACTTATCATGCCTCTGTAAAATAAGTCTACCGCATAATTACGACTTGGCTTCCAACGAAGTCCCACCGAAGCATCGATACCCACCGATGTTCCACCCTGATGAATATTCATCGCCATAAGACCCGCATTCGGAACATATGGCACACCATAAACATCTTGCAAGGTATAAGGCCTATCAAAAACATACAACATATGTGAAAGAACACGCACCGAAGTTAACATAGCTCCCAACTCGGAAAACCAGCGAAAAGATGTCTTCGATGGAAAAAAGTAAGTAAAATTAAATGAAAAAACGCTTCGCCGCTCTACCCCCTCAACAGGTAAATAAACATACGAATGCACATCTCCTGGAAAAGGTGGATAAACTTCAAAAGTTGCCATTCCCTGAGGCTTTAGCTTTGCTACCAAAGAATGAACGCTTATGTAAAAATCATCGTTCCACCGATACTGCACGGTAAACGAAGGAGCAAAACCAACGCCATATCGAACCGTAGGATATTCAACCAATTGAAACGAATCTCTTTGAACATGCTCATCGAAAAGAGTTTTAATTTCTGCGTACCAGTAGCTATTGGACAAAACATAGTTCAGGTTGTTTACATTTTCAGGATAACCAGCGTAAAAGTCTGACTGCAAGCTCGAAGGAATATAAACCTCACCTCCTAGCCCTAAAAACCACGATGGAACATCTTCCTCTTCTTGCCCAAACAATGTAATTGCCATCAAAAAAACAAAAAGAAAAAAAATCTTATGCATGTTTGGGCTGATGCATGGGCTTTAACAAATCAAAAACTTCCTTCACAGGATTAAAAGTAGTAGAAGGTACCTCAACAAAAACCGTAATCCAGTCGGCCATGGAACCATTCCAAAGACCCGGTAATTCCAATACTTTGATAGGTTTACCTTTATATGTTTTTTCGGTTATTATCCCCGCGCGCGGATCTACAAACTGTTCTAAGTCAAACTTGTTTCCCTTAAAATCTCGCACGTAGCAAACAATATCAACTGGATTAAAATGTGTGCTGCTTTCAAAAATTTTACGTTGCTCTGGATCGTTCATGTTAATCTGGCTTTGCTCTACAATCTGAAGCACCGGTAAACCCTCCTCATTTTCACAGAAAAATGGACCTCCTCCAGGTTGCCCCTCGTTCTTTACAACTCCACATACTCGAATCGGTCGGTTAAATAAATTATACAGATAATCAACTTTTTCAATGTATTCAGCATGGAAAAACCACTCGGGAAAAGTTATGAAAAGTTTCTTTTGAGCAAAATCAACCATTTCAGCCAGATCTTCTTCAAGCAAATTTCCGTCATCGAGCATAACAAGGTTTGCATGAATGTCCTCGACAAGACTCATCAAATATCCTCCAAGCACCTTTTTGTACAGAACAGTTTCTTCAAGATACCACTCCGGCACGACATTATCAATGTTTTTGATGAAAATTAGGTCTGCATCAATGGAATTGAGATTTCGAAGAAGGGCTCCATGCCCGCCCGGGCGAAAAATGATCCGCCCCATTTCATCTCTTACGATGTCTCCATTTTCGTAAATAGCCACCGTATCCGTAGCAGGATGTTGAATCGAAAAATCTACTTTAACTTTCTGCGTTATACCGAACTTTTCAGCTGTAGCCTTCAAGAGCGTTTTAAAAGTGGACCTGTGCTCCGGACTTACTGTAAAATGGAACCATACAGGGTCTTCGTCTCTCCATAAGTAAGATAAACCCTCAAACAAATGTTCTTCAAAAGCCGTGCGACTAAAAGTACCATAATCATGAAATGGGATCAAACCCTTCGGTTTATTTCCAAAATGCAAACCTTTTTCGAAAAGTAAAAATTCCAAAATCGGAAGATATTCTTTGCGATCTAAAGCTTCATCAAAAGAAGGATTTGTCATGACAGATTTTAAATCGCGATAAAATGCAAACTTGGACAAGTGGATAAAAAACTGCTCTATTTTTTCAGGCAATGGTTTTTGCTCTTGCAACAACTCAATAGCAGCATACAAATCTTTAAACATTCGGGTAGCAGCTCCTGAAGCAGGAACAAACTTTATAGCCTGATAATAAGAAATTTGCTCTTCAAAGAGATTTTTATAGTGATCTATGGCATCGGAAGTAAGCTTTAAAATACCTCGCTCCAGGGTTGCAGGTGCCACAATCCGTTGAAATAATGTACCTTCCTTTAAAAGCTGAACTTGTTTCAAAATTTGCTCTTCGGTAATTCCTCTTTCTTGGAACAACCGATAATCTTCCTGTAAAAACATATAAATAAATTTATACAATAAACATCTATCTATTATAAGCCAACCACTGTAATGTTCAATTCTCGAGGATTAATAGCCATCACAGGAATCATGTCATCATTTAAAAGAATTTGTTCATCCCACGGGTTGATGATAAAGTTTGGTACCAAACTAGGTTCAGTACTTGTCATAATCATAATTAAATCAGCATTCACCTTTCTAGCAAAATCAAGTGTTTGCTTTACAAAATTTCCAGATTCAGGAACAAATTCAGCTTCATATCGAACATTGTTCTTTTCGAGAACTTCCACCACTTTGTTAAGAATAGCTCCTAATTTTGCTTTATATAGCTCATCCTTAATGTACAGTCCTTTTACATAAACTGTTAGGTCGAGCATTTGAGCAATAAAAATAGTCCATTTAATTTTCTGACGAGATTCAAGGGTATCATCTATAGGTACCACAACACGTTTATAACCTTCTCCAAACCATCTTTTTTGAACTGTAATAAATGGCACGCGAGATGAGGTAATCACCTTGTGTGCATAACTCCCAAAAAGATGTTGCAAACCTGATTTTCCATGGGTTCCCATGATCGCAAACTTAGCTTGAACATCTTCAGCTGCTTTTGCAATATCAGTAAATATACTACCTTCACGAGCTTCAAAGCTTATGGGAACTTGATACTTATTGCTGTACTCTTCAGCCCTTTCTCTTAATTTTTCATTTACAATTTCATCGGTGACTTTATATACATTCAAGAGCTCACGCGTATCCTTATTAATTATATGAACCAAATGGACTTTCCAACCTAATTTTTTAGCTAAACCTGCAGCATGATCTACAGCATAATTGGCTATTTCCGTAAAATCAAACGGTACGAGAATGATATCTTGTCTATTTTCCATAATTTTTTTGCAAACTTAATCAAAAATTTTTTAAAAATAAAAAGTGCTAAAAAAAATCACGATTTCTGAAAAGCTATTAAAATCCTGTAAAAAAACCAGGCACTAAAAATTCCAACCAGTATGCCTACAACCACATCAGAGGGATAATGTTGTCCAAGATAAATGCGACTATAACCTATGAGAAAAACATAACTCAGAAAAAATATGCCTAGCCATCTTTTATATGAAAACTTGTTTCGCAACAGGAGCCACACAAACATAGCTAAAGCTGAAGCATTTGTCGCATGCGACGAAATGAATCCATACATCCCACCACAATTCCCTTTGTAAAGATGTACAAAAGTTCTTATCGTCTCGTCATGGCAAGGTCGCAAACGCTGAAAAACATTTTTAAACAAATGTACAGATAATTGATCGGTAAAAATAATCAGCAAAACAGCTGTTAATATGTAAATCCAAGCACTTTTTTTGTATACTTTTATGAAAAAACAAAAAATCAACAAGTAAAAAGGAATCCACACATATTTGTTGCTAACATACCAGAAGAATACATCAAGCCACAAAGCATGGTGATGATTAATCCAAAAAAACAATTGTACATCGATATTTTTAAGAAAAGACATCATGCTTCATTTAAGAGTTTCCAAATGGCATCTTTTAGTTGCATAAGACCTTCTCCCGTATGACTGGAAATGAAAATCGGTTGCAAGTCTTGCAGTTTTTCATTCCATGTTTCCCTTTTCTCTGCATCCATTATGTCTACTTTGGACACAACAACTAATCTTTTTTTGTTTAGCAAAAAAGGATTGTACATTTCTAATTCACGGAGAAGGATTTGGTAATATTTCCGCGGATCTTCTGCATCAGCTGGAATGAGAAAAAGCAAAATGCTATTTCGCTCAATATGCCTTAAAAAACGAAGTCCTAACCCCCTCCCTTCATGAGCCCCCTCTATAATACCTGGTATGTCAGCCATAACAAATGATCGAAAGTCGCGATAAGGCACAACGCCAAGCTGAGGAACCAACGTCGTAAAGGGATAATCTGCAATTTTAGGTCGAGCTGCCGAGAGCACAGAAAGTAAAGTAGATTTCCCAGCATTGGGAAAACCCACCAACCCTACATCTGCTAACAATTTTAATTCAAAAATGAACCATCCCTCCTGACCTGGTTCACCGGGTTGAGCAAAACGAGGAGTACGTCGTAGTGGCCCTTTAAAAAAATCATTACCTTTCCCACCCCTACCACCTGGAAGTAAAATAAATTCCTCGCCATCTTGATTGATCTCGCCTACCACCTCACCCGTAGCTTCGTCGCGCACAATGGTACCCACGGGAACTTCTATAATTTTATCTTCTCCATCAGCTCCCGTTTTCCTTGCACCAGCACCACTTTCGCCATCGCCTGCTATGACATGCTTCGTATACCGAAGATGCAAAAGAGTCCACAGCTGGGCATTGCCACGAACGATAATATGCCCCCCGCGCCCTCCGTCACCTCCATCGGGGCCACCACGTGGATTTTTTCTAGTCCTTATAAAATGCACGGCTCCTGGCCCACCTTTCCCACTCTTACAGAAAATTCGAATGTAGTCAATGAAATTGCTCTCGCTCATACATGTCTAACGCCTCATCTATTGCTTTGCAAATGTCGCTAAAAACCTCGTCAATGGATCGATTGCCTTCAATTTCTTTTAATACATTTTTCTTTTTGTAATAGTCAATCACTGGCTGCGTCTGACTATAATACACCAGCAAACGATTTTTAAAAACTCCTTCATTATCATCCACTCGTCCTTCTTGCTGAGCACGATACATGATTCGATGTAAAAGGACTTCTTCTGGAACATAAATAGCCAATACCAACGATATGGAATAATTTTTCTTAGCAAACAATTTATCAAGCATCATAGCCTGATAAAGCGTGCGTGGAAATCCATCGAATATGATCCCCTTGTCTTTTTCATGTTTTAAAGCATAGTTCCAGACTTGCTTCAAAATAATATCATCAGGCACAAGAAGCCCCTGACTCACGAAGGTTTGCAGTTTTTTCCCAAGCTTAGTTTCCTTCTGAATTTCTTCACGAATTAAATTACCGGTAGATAAATGTAAAAAGCCATATTTTTCAACTATTCGTTGAGCTTGTGTACCCTTGCCACAACCCGGTGGACCTAAAAGAACAAGGTTAAACATCAACGCAAATTTTTAAATGTTTTATTGATCATGACTTTCAAATCATTGAAAATTTCCTCTTCAGTTCGACTGGAGTCTATGGTTTTCAAAAGCCCACGTTTTGCATAGTATTCACGCAAAACCGCTGTTCTTTCCTCAAATTCTTCAAGTCGATGGATAATGGTTTCAGGATTCATGTCATAGACCCTAGCATTGGGAGTTTTAGAACGAGCTGTCAGTCGTTTGATGTTCAGCAAAGTAGGCGATTGAAATTCAATAACACAGGAAACACTACTACCTAATCTTTGCAAAAAGCCATCTAATATATAAGCTTGCGAAATGGTAAGAGGAAATCCTTTGAAGATAAAGCCTTTTGCTGCAGGATGCTTTTGTATTTTTTGTTCTATGAGTCGGATAGCGTATTCGTCTGGGACAATATCACCACGTTCGATGTAAGGACGCACTGCTTTACCGATAGGGGTTTCATTTTGCATTTCTTCGCGCATAAGCTCACCGGTCGAAATGTAAACGAGATCGAATTCCCGAGCAAGTTTTTTTGCTTGCGTTCCTTTTCCAGCACCCGGAGGACCAAACAAAATGATGTTTACCCAAACATTTTCAAGAACTTTTTGAATAATATGTTCTATCCTTGAAAAAACTTCATCGATAGATCCCGTTCCGTCTACTTCGTAGAATTTGTTCATTTGCTTATAAAAATCAGCAACAGGGGTAGTTTTTCTTTCGTATTCATCAAGTCTATGCAAAATCACATCCATCTTATCATCGGCTCGGCCTTCTTTTTTAGCTCGATCTAACATACGCTCAATAAGCATCTCACGCGGTACATTGAGCGAAATCATACAATTCAACGAGGTGTTCATACGCATCAAAAGTCCTTCCAGTATGTAAGCCTGAACAACCGTTCGCGGAAAACCATCAAAGAGAAAACCTTTACCTTCAAGGTTTTTGTCGATTTTGTTTTCAAGAATTTGCACAATAATATCGTCTGGAACAAGCTCTCCTCGCTCTATAAGATGTCGCACTTTTTGACCAATAAGAGAATTGGCTTCGAGTTCTTCTCGAAGCATATCACCTGTGCTCACGTAGGTTAGATTATACTTTTCCAAAATTTTTTTGGATTGAGTGCCCTTACCAGCACCCGGAGGACCAAACAACGCAATGTTGATCATATATTTTTCAATTTATAGATGCCTGGTATATTTCTCCCTTTTTCATTGTAATCCAAACCAAAACCGATAACAAAGTCAGAAGGTATTTGAAAAGCAACATAATCCAAAGGATAGTCGTACTTGAAAGCTTCTGGTTTAAAAAGTAAAACAACCGTAGTAATAGAACGAACCTTCATTTCATTGAATCTTTGAAAAAGATAATTTACCGTATGCCCTGTATCCACAATGTCTTCCAAGATAATTACATCGCGATCTTTCAAATCTGACTGGACAAAAAGCTTTTCTTGAATTTGACTAGTAGTTTGTGTCCCTTGATAACTCGAAAGTTGAACAAATTCAATTTCACATTCACCCTCAAAACGCTTAATTATCTCAGCAGCAAATAAAAAAGCACCTTTCAGCACTACAATGAAAACGGGTCTTTTACCAGCAAAAGCCACATTAATCTGATGAGCAATTTCCTCAATTTTCTTTATCAAAGCCTCATAAGAAATGCATTCCTCAAAAGTCAACTCACCAAGCCTGATTTTCTTCATTTCGTGTGCAATTAAAAAACAAAATTAAAAAAAATCAAAATTTATTTTTCTAAAATGACAAATTCTGTGCGTCTGTTTTTAGCTCGTCCTTCTTCGGTATCGTTACTTGCAATAGGTTTCATGAAGCCAAAACCTTTATAACGAAGCCTATGCGTTGGTATTCCTTTCGATATCAAATATTCGTACACAGATTTAGCTCTATTTTCCGAAAGTTGCAAATTAAACTCTGCTGTACCAATATTATCGGTATGCCCTTGAATCTCAATTTTTATCGTAGGATTTTCTTTTAGAAATTGAGCAAATTCATCCAAAATTTCTTTTGAATCGTCCGTCAACTCGTAAGAATTGTATTTAAAATAGATGTTATGAATGGTATAATGCATTCCTACTTCAATGGGTTTGATTTCTGCTTGTATTTCAATTTTGGGAGGCTGCGTAGTATCAGCCGTGGAAACATAAAAACTTTGCGAAACATGGTCGGGTTCTTTAACAGAAACAACAAAGTTGCTATTAATGGGTAATATAGCTACATATTTTCCTGTCTCAATATCTATGGGGATTTCCCTAATTTCTTTTGATTTCAAATTGCGAATTTCGATTTTAGTTCTAGAAAAATCTTTTTCCTCGTCGTCTTTTTTGACTTCACCTTTAAGTAAGGCTATTTTTTGGGGACGAATCTCATCGCATAAAGGAAAATAATAAAGATCCCAGCCACCAACCCCACCCTTCTGATTGTTCGACACAAAAAATCCGTATTTGCCATCAAAACTGACAAAGAAACCAGCATCATCAGCTTGGGTATTGATAGGATAACCTATGTTTTTGGGTTTTTCCCACGTACCATCACTTTTCAATCTGGAATAAAAAATATCATAGCCACCCAAACCAGGCCAACCTTGAGAACTAAAATAAAGCGTTCGGCCATCTGAGTGGATAAAAGGACTTTTTTCATTAGCAGGAGTGTTGATGTTTGGTCCTAGATTCTGAGGTTTACCCCATTTCCCATCAGGATTTTTGTAAGAAACATAGATATCATACCCTCCAATTCCCCCCGGCCTATCAGAAACAAAAAACAATGTATTTCCATCGGCAGAAATGGAAGGTTGACTTTCCCAATACTCTGGCGTATTGATTTCATCTAAAGGTCGAATATCTTCCCAAAAATCACCTTTTTTATGCGCTTCGTATAAATCACAATTAGATCTTGCCTTTGTTTTATCATATTTACAAATGGTAAAAACAAGGGTATTATTGTCCAAGGTAATGGTAGCTCCACCTTCGTTTTCAGCTTGATTAAACGGGGAAGGCAAAGGCTCTCCCTCTTCGAAATCAGGATTAGTCCAGTCTTTAGATGAATTTTGTCTTCGATGGCTCATGCAAAATTTTTCCTTTTCCACAATTTCAGCTCCCCATGCTTTTATTTCTTTTTCTTTGTAGACACGGGTAAAAAAAGCTAGCTCATTATCAGGAGATATAATAAACAAATATTCATCAGATGGTGTACTCAAATTTGGAACGACCTTGGGTTCAAAAGGAACTGGATGCTGCATGAGAAAAAGAACGGTTTTACAATGGTCCTCAATCTTACGAGCATCTTCGAGTAATGAATCAGTTTGGCTTCTATCTTCTCGTTTAATAAATTCTTTGATTTGCTTAAGGGCTTCTTCATACTTGCCCTGCCCAAGGTAGATATTACTCAAATGAAAATAACTTTCAGGCAAATCATCAGGGCATAAATCAATAGCCTTTAAGAAATACTTTTCAGCCAGTTTAAGGTTGGAATTTACTCGCGAAACATTGATGTATCCTAAATAATAGTATATAGGAGCATAGGAAATATCTTTATCCGCAAGTTCTTTAAATCGCTTGTATGCTTCATCGAAAAGCTTTTCAGCTCGCTCAGGGTAAGTTTTTTTTATCCGCATGCCTTGTTGAAAATATCCCAAGGCTTCATCAAATGTGGCTTTATATTTTTTCCCAAGCTTGCCGCAAACATGGTTCTGCTGACCAAAAGCTGTCACACTTACCATCAAAGCGAAAACTATGGCTTTAAAAAAAGACTTCATGGCTACTTACTCCATAAGCAAAATTAAGAACTTCCAATGAAAACAAAACACCTTTACTATTCTTTGCCTTTTTTTAACATTTCTTTGAAAAAATAAAAATACACTTTCAACAGATCATCCTCCGAACAAACTTTGTATTTTAATTTATGACCATCCATTTGCTGCAACAAGCTAAAAACAAAGTCATGTAAATAAGCCATACCATCAAAATTTATATAAGAAAGTTTATCCTTTTGCGTATGATAGCGTGGAGACAAACCTGTTGTAAAGTAGAGAAAAGGGACACCTCTTTTGTAAAAACACGCATGATCAGAAGCATCTACAGCTGCTTTGAATTTTTTAAAACGAAAGCGTTCGTTCCCAAAGCGAACAGTATCCAAGGCTAATGAATCCCAATATGTAGACGTTCCCGTACCAAACACAATAATAGTTCTAGAATTATCCCAGTTAAGACTCCCAACCATATCAAAGTTTAAATAAAAAGCTATTTTGGAAAAGGGATAAATCTGTGACCTGCAAAAGTATGAAGACCCAATTAAACCCTTTTCTTCTGAGCCCCAAAAAGCAAAAACATAATTGTATCGATTTAAATTCTTTTCTTTTATCGTTTTAGCAAGAGTGAGTACAAGCGTTGCCCCCGAGGCATTATCATCTGCCCCATTGTTAATAATTAAGATGCTATCCTTTTGCGTAAAACCTATGTGATCGTAATGCCCGCCTATAACCACCGTATACGGAGCATGATGATCAAGGTAAGCGAGCACATTGCAGGAAACTACTTTGTTATTGGAATCCAAATAAAAACATTGCAAATAATTATCAGTCCCCGGCAAAGGAGGTATCCCCATCATCTGCAAGCGACCAATAAGATAGGATGCAGCTTTTTGTTCGTAAATAGTTCCTCCTTCCCGTCCACGCAAGCTATCGTGTGCTAAAACCGACATCGTGGAATAAATTTCTTTATATACAGCACTATCGAGCACAAAAGTTTTCTGAGCTTGTAAGACCCACCATGTGAGAAATAAAAAAAAAAGCAAAAAGCAACCTATTTTTTCCCTGTAATTGGATGAATGCCCTTTTCATATTTTTGATCTAATAAGGAAAGCAAAAATTCGTAATCTTTTTCGTTTTGAACAAAATCAATCCCATTCATGTCAACCAACAAAATGGGAAAATCGTCCTGAAGCTTAAAATAAGCTAAATAGGATTTTTGAATGGCATCTAGATAGGTAAGAGAAATATTTTGTTCGTACGGGCGACCTCGTTTGATGATCTGTTGTTTCAATCGTTCTGGCGTTTCGTATAGATAAATAATGAGATCAGGTGAAGGTATTTGTTGAGCAAGAATAAAGAAAAATTGACGAAACAACTTAAATTCATCTTGATGTAAAGTCTGTTCGGCAAATATGAGCGATTTATAAAAACAATAATCCGCTACGAGTTGAGGCTGAAAAATATCAGAAATGACTACCTCTCGTTGAAGTTGCTTGTATCTATCAGCCAAAAAAGACAATTCCAACGGTAAAGCATAGCGATCTGGATCGATGTAAAACTTCGGTAAAAATGGATTATCTTCAAACTCCTCTAAAATGAGCTTGGCATGCAAATCTGCAGCAAAACGCCTTGCCAGCGTAGTTTTCCCTGCACCTATGCCTCCTTCCACGACAATGTATCGATAAGAAAAATTCATACAACGCTCCATTCGACGGGTTTGACCTCTTTATTATCTTCACATAATGCATGTAATTTTTCAATAGTAAGTTGAAAAATAGGATGCTCAAGTTGTGGAACAAGCTCCATGAGGGGAGTTAAAACAAATCGCCGCAGGTGAATGTAAGGATGTGGTATGGTAAGTGTCGGCGTCATGTGAATAATGTCGTCGTAAAACAAGATATCTATGTCAAGCGGCCTATCTTCGTAAGAGATTGGAGTAGTTTTACTTCTTCCTGCCAATTTTTCAATCCGTTTTATTTCATGCAAGAGACGTACTGGGTGTAAAGAAGTATTAATAATGCAAACGTAGTTTAAGAAATTATTTTCAGAGTGATATCCCCATGGTTCTGTCAAATATAATCTGCTGCGCTTCTGTATTAAGCCTAAACTCTCTGAAATGTGTTTTAAAGAAAAGTAAACATGATACTCAGGGTCAACATTTGACCCTACCGATAAAATGGCTTGATGCATTTTTTTCATAAAACAAAAGTAACATTTTTAACATTGAGGAAGTTGGGAATAAAATTTTTTTCGTTTTACAAAATACCACCACACAATAGATTTTTTAAAGATCATTTCTGGTAATGATTCCACTGAAACGACCGAATACTTTTTTCTTTCCCTACGAGCATCTCGTAAAGCCTTCAAAACCTGCCACGCATGGGAAAATTTCCCTTGCAACAGATATTGAGAAAAAATCATATAGTCCAAAAACAGTCGAACTCGAAAGACCTTTTTGCGATAGGAAGAAGGCAAATTTTTCCACAACATGAGGCGATTGTTGCGAATGTTTAAGTAGATTTTTCGAGGAGAATCATAAGCAAGGGTTCCTCCTCCTACATGATAAATTACACTTTGCGGCACATAAGCTATTTTTTTCCCCATACGTTGAAGACGCCAACACAAATCAATTTCCTCCTGATGAGCTATAAAATTGTCGTCAAAACCTCCCGCAGCAAAAAAATCGGCAAGACGAATACAAAGGGCTCCACCTGACGCCCAAAAAATATCCGTCACCTCATCGTACTGACCTCTGTCTTCCTCGACCGTCGAAAAAATACGCCCACGACAAAAAGGAATTCCATAAAGATCTAACATCCCACCTGCTGCGCCAGCATATTCAAAATAATTAGGATGATGATAAGATAGAATTTTAGGCTGACAAGCAGCATAAGCAGAATTCTGTTGTAAAAAATCTACCAGCGGATTTAGCCACCCTTCGGCAGGCTCAATATCAGTATTCAGCAAAACGGCTATATCTTCGTGAACATACTTTAATCCTCGATTATAACCCCCTGCGTAACCGTAATTTTTATCCAACGCTACAACCTTTACATGTGGAAAATGATTTAAATATGTCAAACTCTCATCCGAACTCCCATTATCAATTACGTAAATGCTTGCCCCAGCTGACCTATCAATAACTTTTTGTAAAAAAAGTTCTAACCATCTTCTGCCATTATAATTTAGCAAAACTACAGCAACATTCATTGTTTTTTCCAGAAATAAAAGTTTTTCATTTCATAAAATTGAACACCCGTATTCACCCATCCACCTTGATGTAGATGCTCCAGAGAAATTTTTAATGAAAGATATGCATCATTTTCCGCTTTATTCAAACAATTAAAAAAACATTTTCCATACTCTTTCATCAAAGGTATAATGAAGTAAGCTACATCATAGCCACCAAAAGCTCTTAAACCTGGATCTGCATGATACGTATCCTGATATTGTTTAACAAATTGTAAGACCTTTTCATTTGAATAATCAACAAACTGATTTCCAAAAAACATGGCGTTAAACTTTTCTAAAAATTCAAAATCAATATAGTCGAAATTCATCCAACCAGCTAACCCAACCAACGCCGTGCTATTTTTAAAATTTGCTTTTGAAGTATAATCAAACAGTTGACGTAAAAATTCTTTAACAAAAAATTCGTTGCTTTCGAAAACAACAATTACGTTTTTCTTTTGGGCATTCATTTTTCCAAAAGCACTAGCATTCCCTTGTTTTTCAGCATTAACAATTTGATAAGAAACTCCCAAATTAGCCAAATTGGACGAAAGCTCCCCAATTGCCCATGTGAAAAAGAGATCATTTCTATGAACCAGTATAAAATTAGCATCTGGAAAATCTTTTTTCAATTCATAAGCAAGAGACTTTAATTGATAATTGACGGGGGTTAATAACTGGATAAGATTCGGCATCTGTTGAGCCCATGCTTCATCTTTTTCAAGAGAGCATTGAATAAGAGGAACATTTTTAAGATAACCTTTGACAGCTTGCAATTCCACCGATTCAAGAAGTGAAATCACAACATCAGAATGTAGAACCTTGTTACTTTTCAAAATATCCAAAAATTTGCTTGTATCAGTACCAAACAATATAGGTTTAATTTTAAAAGTAAAATTCGTCGTCTCCAGCTCTTTCATAGCCATTTTAAAACCCAAATAAAATTCTACATATTCAAATTCGGGAATGTCTTTCCAGTTTTCGTCTTTCGCAGGAGGAGTAATAACAGGAACCGTGTTATTTAAAGGAAATAAAATTGAAATGGTAAAATTTCTTTTCGTGGTATTTTTTTCACAAGGACACTTGCTGGGATTTTCATTTTTAACCACTGGAATATTAATTTTTTGTCCTTCACTGAGTTTTTCAGAAAGTCCTGGATTTGCTTTTTTCAAATCTTCCACATTCACACTATATTGACGAGCAATAGTATATAGCGTTTCTCCCTTTTTCACCACATGTTCTTCAACTTCATACGCAGGTTGTCGAGTATTCGTCTCCTCTTTGTCCTGAGGCTTACTAATCTTAATTGGCCTTGCAGTTAACAGCAAATAACCCTCTTTTAAAGATGCTTCATTAATTTCTGGATTTAATCCTTGCAAAAAAGAAGAAGAAATCCCGTAAATCTTAGCAATTTTATAAAAGGTTTCCCCCTTCTTAACTGTGTGATAATCAACAGAATAAACATTTTCGTTGGCAATTATAATTTTCCCTTTGGATGGTGAAATCTGCGATGGAATTAGTAACAATTGTCCATTCTTTATTTCTTTTTTAGGTAAATTGTTTACTCGAGCAACATCATCTACCTTTACACCATAGGTTTTTGCAATACTATAAAGGGTTTGCTTTGGTTTTACATTATGCAAATAATACAGCTTTCCGTTGGTAAAAGTTAGCGTATCCGAAATTTGAACTTGAGCATTTATTGCCAACGTAAGAACGATCAATAAAACTATAAATAATAACCTATGCATATGTAACGATTATTCCCATTCTATTGTTGCAGGTGGTTTTGAACTTATATCATACACCACACGATTTACTCCCTGAACTTCATTGACTATTCGAGATGAAACGCGAGCAAGAAAATCATGTGGTAAGAAAGCCCAATCTGCCGTCATACCATCGCGAGAGGTAACAGCTCTTAAAGCGACGACCGATTCATAGGTGCGTTCGTCACCCATCACACCTACACTTTGCACTGGCAAAAGAACCGCAAAAGCTTGCCACACCTTATCGTAAAGTTCAAATTTTTTCAACTCTTCAATGAAAATAGCATCCACCTCCTGAAGCAAAGCTATACGATCTGGTGTTACTTCACCCAAAATACGAATAGCTAAACCAGGTCCAGGAAAAGGATGACGTTTTAGCACTGCATCGGGTAATCCAAGTTCTTTTCCAACTTTTCTCACTTCATCTTTAAAAAGATATCGCAACGGTTCAAGCAGTTTTAACTTCCGTTGTAGCGGAAGTCCACCAACATTGTGATGACTCTTGATTGTTTGAGAAGGTCCTGCCACTGATACACTTTCAATCACATCAGGATAAATGGTCCCCTGTGCCAGAAAAGTTACCTTTTCTAGCTTTTCAGCTTCACGTTCGAAAATTTCATAAAACAGTTTTCCAATGATCTTACGTTTTTCTTCAGGATCAACGATACCTCTCAGTGCTTCCAAAAACTCTTTACTAGCATCTATTCCTTGGACTGAAAGGCCAAAGTTTTTGTAAAAAGACAAAACATCTTGAAATTCATTTTTCCGCAGTAAGCCGTTGTTTATAAAAATGGCATGCAATTGATGACCAATTGCCTTTGTTATAAGGGTTGCCACGACCGTACTATCCACCCCTCCAGAAAGAGCCATAACCACATGGTCGCTCCCAACTTCTTCACGAATTGCAGCTATCGCTTCGGCTACAAAAGAACCAGGTGTCCACTCACGTTTGCATCCACATAGAGTAAGAAAATTGTCTAAAAACTTATCCCCCTCTTCTGTATGATAGACTTCAGGGTGAAATTGCACCCCTAACATCTTGCGTTCTGGTATCTCAAAAGCAGCAACAGGGATAGTTTCAGTGCGAGCTAAACAACGAGCACCATCAGCAAGCTTCGTGATGCTATCGCTATGACTCATCCAAACTACCGTGCCAGGTTTTATTCCCTCGAACAAAGGATGATCCTTATTAAATTCAATCAGCTGAGCACGACCGTACTCACGTTTTTTACTGGGTTCAACAAGTCCTCCCAAAGCCTGTGTTATCAACTGAGCACCATAACAAATGCCTAAAACTGGAACATCGGGTAGAGCATTTAAATTGAGTTTTGGAGCTTCTGGATCACGGACAGAAAAAGGACTTCCACTTAATATTATACCTTTTACATTATATTTTTTTGTGAAAGATTGTGTCAAAGCATTCCAGGGCAAGATCTCACAATAGACGCTTAGTTCGCGAATTTTGCGTGCTATAAGTTGTGTATATTGGCTACCAAAATCAAGAATCAGTATACCATCCATCAAAAGCCCAGTTTCTTTCTAATTTTAGCTGGAACAGCGTCTTTGTGAACCATGAAATCTGTGGTCTTCATGAGAACAAATGTTTTGGAAGCATAAAAGTATCCTTTGTACTTGCCAGTTTCTGCCCAGCTATTTTTAACTTTATAATAAGTATTACCACGTTGATCCTTGGCTAAACCTACGATATGCATGCCATGATCATCCGTAGTCTGATAGTTATCAAACCATTTTTGTCGTAGTTCTGGAGTTGGTTTAATTTCTGGAACATATGACGAAAAACTATACAGTTGTTTTTTCTTTTCATCGTCAGTGAGTTTTTCCCAACGCTCACGTTCAGATCCTGTGAGATCTTCGCGTTTTTCATCAGGCAAAATAGCAATTCCATTACGCCATGAAAAACCCTTTTCAGAAACATCGCTTCCCCAAGCAATGGTATACCCTTTATCTATTGCATAATCCAAAATTTCTGCAAAATCATCGAGGGTTACATTGTACACTCTTTCATGAAGCCAGTTATCAGGAATTTCTAATTCAAACTGCGTATAATAAGGGTGATGCGTAAAAGAAGTAATTTCAACATAATCATCCCACTTGAGACCAAGACTTTCAGCAAAAGATTTCGGCGTATATTTTTTGCCTTTATATTCAAATTCTTGAGGCACTTTCCCCAAATAAGCATCCAAAATACCATTGAAACCTTCTAACCAAGCAGTTGTAAGAGTCTGCCCAGGATTTTTAACAACTGCATCAATATAAGCTTTTAAAACCTCGTCTAACTCACGATGATCAAATTTATCAGTACCATAATTCAAGCCTGGATAAACTTCTTCTGGAACGATACCATATTTTTTGATAACATAAATAATATCATGGAAAGCTCCACCTGCTCCAAAGTTGTTTTTTCCTTGAAAACGGACATATCGAATTGCTTTCTCGAGATATGCATATCGAATCACAAAAGCTTCAGAAAGATTGTATTCTCCTTTCCCCGTCCGTAGTAGTTCAGATTCAAGAAAAGAAATTCCCGAAAAGCTCCAGCATGTGCCTGATTTATATTGATCCTTAATGGACGTGTGAGGCAAAACCTTCACATCTTGAAATTGGTAGGCCGTATCTTGGTCTTGGGCAAATGCCGTAACAGCCCAAATCCATGTAAACACAAATAATAAAAACCCTTTCTTCATAAAAGTCGATTTTTGCAAAAATAGGAATTTTGTTTTGAAAACCTACTTTTTGCAAATGATAAAAAAACTTACTTTTGAAGCATGAGAGACCTCTTTTTACGCTTCAAAGAAAAAATATATAAGGATATTGCTCAGCCCGAAGAAAAACGCTTTTTGCTGACGGTCAGTGGCGGAGTGGATAGCATGGTAATGTGGGATTTATTCACCCGTGCGGGATTTGACATTGAAATAGCCCATGTAAATTTCCAACTTCGTGGTGAAGACAGCGAATTAGACCAGCAACTCGTTGAAAAAATAGCTGAAAAAAGAGGTCATCGATTACATGTACTTCGTGAAAACACCACTGAATATGCTCGTCGCAAGGGAATTAGCATAGAAATGGCTGCCCGAGAAATTCGTTATCATTTTTTCTATGAACTGCAGGAAAAATATCAATTGGATTATATATGTACTGCTCATCAGTTGGACGACCTACTGGAAACATTTTTCATCGCATTGTATCAAAAAGGAAATATTTTTAAGTTAACAAGCCTTCGTACATTTAACGAAAAGCTATATCGCCCATTGCTCTTTTTCTCTCGTAAAGAAATTAACGAATATGCTCACATTCATCAAATTTTCTACAGAGACGATTACACCAACTTTTCTTCCATTTATTTGCGAAACAAAATTCGAAACATAGTTTTACCAGCCATTGAAGAGCTTTTACCTCAGTTTAAAGAAAATGCCTATGTTAGTTTAGCTCATCTGCACGATGCTGGAAATTTCTTACGATATGTTGTATCACAAGAACTCGATAAATACTTAACATCTCCCACCGAAATGGATATTCAAAAACTTCGCACCCATCCTTTTGCTCAATGGCTCCTGGAACAATTTCTTTTAAGTAAAGGGGGAAAAGCTGCGTGGGCATCTACCATTCTAAATCACTCACGAGAAGAAGCCTTACATTTTTATTCATCAGATTTAGCATTTATTTATCATCGTCACATGCTTCACATAGAGCCTCGAAAAGAAGAAGAACTCGAATTATATTATATTGACGAAGATTTAGAAACCTCTCACCTTCCTTTTGAACTTTCGTTGGAACTTAAAAATATCTCTTCACCAGAAGAGGTCATCACAACTTCGAATGAAGCACTAATCGATTTCACTAAAATTAAATTTCCTCTTCTGATCAGAAAATGGAAAGCAGGAGATTATTTTCAACCCCTTGGATTAAATGGAAAAAAGAAAGTATCTGACTTTTTAACAGACAATAAAGTCCCAGCATGGGAGCGAAAAAACATCTATGTCATGATAAGTGAGGAAAAAATTATATGGATCATCGGGCACCGAATAGCTCATTCTGTAGCTATAACAAAATTTCCGTCCGTTGCTTTGCATTGCCAACTTAACAAAAGAATTTAACAGGTTGCTAAACATATAAGAAATGTTTTTTAAACTTATTCTAAATTTGCGTTTGAAATTCTACATGTATGAAAAAAAGTATATATGTAATACTTCCCCTACTTTTAGGACAACTCCTGATGGGGCAAATATTAAAACCCATCAAATGGACGAGCCATGTCCAAAAAGTAAATGATTCGGTGGCCAATCTTGTTTTTAAAGCTACCATTGACAAAGGTTGGCATTTGTATGGGCAGGACATTCCGCCAGGCGGTCCCATCCCAACAAAATTTACCATTGAAAAAGGTAAAGAATTCATCCTCATTGGCCATGTTCATCCCACCATCCCACCCCACGAAAAGTACGATAGCACCTTTGAAATGAAAATCAAATCTTTCGATAACAGTGCAACTTTTGTCCAGTCGATCAAAGTGCTATCCCCAACCAAATTCACTATACAAGCTACCGTTGAATTCATGGGATGCAACGATAAAACCTGCATCACCCCTCAGGAAGAAGAATTTACTTTTACCATTGATGGAAGTCAATACAAAACAAGCAAAGCCTCGACTCCTGGCATGGATACAACCAAAACCATTGCCTCTTCCAATACGAAGGGCAGTTCAATTTCAAACCAACCTCAAACCTCTGTTAAAACTTCCAGTTCAAATAAAAACGCAAGCATTGAAGTAGTTCGTCCAAAACGTTCCATCTGGGGTATAATTCTCGAAGCCATTCTTTGGGGCTTGTTAGCCTTACTAACTCCTTGCATATTCCCGATGATTCCAATGACTGTATCATTTTTCTTTAAAAACAATCAAGGCAATAAGCTTCGCGCTCGTCTAAATGCATCGTTCTATGGTATAAGCATCGTAGCCCTTTACACCATCCCCATTGCCCTTTTGATTGGGATTACCTACTTCGTGGGTGGTGAAGCCGTTACGGCTGATATTTTCAACTGGTTAAGTACGCACTGGTTACCCAATATCATCTTTTTCCTCATATTTTTCATTTTTGCCTTATCTTTCTTTGGAGCTTTTGAAATAGTTTTACCCAGCTGGTTGATCAACCGAGCTGATCAAAAAGCTGATCGAGGTGGTCTGTTGGGAACTTTCTTCATGGCTCTTGTTCTTGTTTTAGTTTCATTTAGCTGTACGGGTCCTATTGTCGGAACTATCATCGTAAAATCTTTACAAGGCGATATTTGGGAGCCCGTTATTACCATTTTGGCTTTCTCCATTGCTTTTGCAATGCCATTTTCATTGTTTGCCTATTTTCCCCAGTGGCTCGAAAAACTTCCCAAATCTGGTGGTTGGATGAATATTTTTAAAGTCACGCTAGGATTTATAGAACTCGCTTTAGGTTTAAAGTTTTTATCTGTAGCAGATCAAGTTTATCACTGGCATATTCTTGACAGAGAAATTTACTTAGCAATTTGGATTGTACTCTTTAGCTTGCTTGGTTTATATTACCTAGGCGTCTATCGTTTCAAGGACGATGATCCGCGCGATCACATTTCTATTGGTAGGCTAATGCTAGCCATCATCACCTTTAGCTTTGTCATATACTTGTTTCCAGGCATGTGGGGAGCTCCACTTAAAGCTCTTTCAGGATATTTGCCCCCTCAACAAACACTAGATTTCGATCTTCAGCGAATCGTGCAAGATGAAATACAACTTTCATCATCGTATAATACGTCCAATACTTCTAATAAGGATGATCTTGCAACCCTTTGTGAAAAACCCAAATTCGAAGATATTTTACCTCCCTTGCCTCATGGATTAAAAGGATATCATGATTTAGATCAAGCCCTTCGTTGTTCTAAAAAGCTTTTAAAACCTGTTTTTGTTGATTTTACGGGGCATGGATGTGTAAACTGTCGAGAAATGGAAGCTCGCGTTTGGAGTCATCCAGAAGTGCTCAAACGACTTAAAGAAAATTTCATTATTTGTGCTCTTTATGTAGACGATAAAACCGCATTGCCTGAAAATGAATGGGTTAAATCAACTTATGATGGAAAATGGAAAAAAACCATTGGGAAGAAGTTTGCTGACCTACAAGTTTCAAGATACAACATAAACGCCCAACCTTATTATGTAATTTTAGATACGGCAGGCAAAGATCTAGTTCAACCAAAAGCTTACGACTTAAATGTGGATAACTTCATTCGCTTTCTTGATAACGCAAAAAATGAATTTGATAAGCGAGTGAAAAAATAATAATCTTAAATTTACTAAGAAAAACGCATCATTTCCTTAATTTAACGAATACATATAATAAAAATGTAAGTTATGGTCTATGTTTTAGACGTGCCGCTTATTTTTAGTTTTAAGGAAGTTATTCATTTCTTTATATATGAGAAGTTCAAGCTCTTTTTTTTCGTGTAACAGCCAAGTTGAGGTTCAACCTATGTAATCTTTAGTATCATTTTCACCATACAAATTTTTTTATTCCATTTCAAAATTTCAAAGAATAAAAGTTCTCTTCCATCCGAGGCATAAGTTAATTTAATCACCCTTTTGTTTCCTAACAATAAAAAGTTGCCCAAAGTCAGCTTTTTTATTTTCACACAACTATCATCTCAAGTAGGCCGTTATTCCTTGAAATTCGCCTATAAACCATTTTTCTGATTCTCTTCGCAGAAATCCTAGGTGAGCTCGAAAGAGTTGAGTTAAATCCCATATCGCTTGACGCAAGGGAACTTGTTCTGGATTTTCGCAAAATTCTTTAACTAAAGTTTCCGTTGTTGCAACATAGCCATATTCCTGGCATTTGTAGATGGTACAATAAAAAGCCCAGGGTAAGATCAGCATCTCTACACAACCTAGCTGCAAAGCATCCAATACTTGATTCATTCCCAACAAAAAAAGTTGTTCTAAAATATCATTCAGTATTTTCATTTCTCCTTCTCGTTCAATCTTACCCAGCATGAGCAATACATAATCTAGAATATTTCTAGGAGCCATTTCTAGTGCATCAGCAGGGGCAGTTGCTTTTTTGCTATTTCATTACGTAAACCTTTGTCGAGATAGCCCTCAAAATGATTGATCTGCCACTTACGACCCATCAACACTATACGTTCAATACCAGAAGCATCCAATGTCTTCGCCAAAAGCCATGCTATTTGGTTGTACATTTTATCCCTCAAAACAGAAATCTTGGCTTTTGCTCTATCAACTACGAGAATTTTATCAAAACACCTACCGAAATTTTTTTCGCAGATCAATAATACTTTCAATTTGCTCAGATTGTTTTGCTAACTTAGCAAAGTCTTCCTCTGCTAACGAGGTAAAGGGGTCTTTATCCTCCAAAATTTCATCTAGAAATACTTCAAAAAAACGCCACCGTTTGCCATCGAGCAATACCGTTTTTTCGTATTCATCCACAGCATAAAGCAAAGGCATTGTATAGATTTTACCCTACGTTGCATCCATTCGTACCTTAGCCAAATCAACTACAGGCAATTCAATTTACCAATCATAGTGGTGAGCAATAATTTCATCTTTGTTTCACATCTTTCTTTCGATAGGCAAATAAAAACCATGGTTCTGGTCTTGAGACATGTTTCTTCTAACAAAGACCAAATTTTATCATAATAAAGGATTATCCCTTTTGCCCTCTTTAATTCTTATTTTAGGCATTTCTTTTAATGTGTTTTTTACACGCTTTAACCCTGCATCCCCTTGATTTTCTGGTTTGCTCGATTAACATCTGCATAGAATGAAAGAACTTTCCATGGAATCTTAAAGCTTAACTATTTTGCAAACTCAATGATTTGATGTGATTCGAATTTCATAAATTTTCTTTAAAAAAAATTACTGCAAAAATTGATTTCTTTTTGAAAATTGCATTGAAAAAACAACAAAATGTCATTTCTCGAAGAAAGAAGTAAAAAATTTCAGCTATTCAGCCATAAAATTTTAATTTTTTCAAGAAGCTGTTCAAATGATTCATGTTCAGGATTGAACCAATGAATGGTAATTCCACGTTTTTCCATGCGTCGAAACCAGGTTTCCTGACGTTTTGCAAAACGGTGAATAGCTGTTTCCAGCTGTTTTTTCATTTCCTGGTAAGTCAATTGCCCTTGCAAAAAAAGAGTTATATACTTGTATTCAAGTCCTAAACTCATGAGCCAATCTGCAGAAATACCTTGCTGTAAAATATGTTGTACTTCTTCTATCATCCCCTCTTGTAAACGCTTTTCTAAACGCTGACTGATCTTTTCACGGATACGAGCCCTCTCTAATTTTACCCCAATCACCAATGATTTTTTTATGCCTATGGATAGAAAATAATTTTTATCTTCGGAACGAAGCGCTACTTCAAGTTTTCGCATCAGTCGATGGCGATTGTGCCTATCCTCTTCTGAAAGTGCAAAACCCAGTTGCTCAAGCTGCTCAACCATACTTTCGTTACTACGGAGCTTAAGTTGCTCGCGTAAAGCATAATCTGGTTTAGCTGGAAAAAATTCATAATCAAGTAAAACTGCTTCAATATAAAGTCCTGTACCTCCGCAAAGAATAGGTAATTTGCCACGAGACTCAATATCCTGAGCCACTTGTAGAAAATCATGCTTAAATCTGTACGTATTGTATGTTTCACCAGGAGAACAAATATCAATCAAATGATATTTCACCGATGGCTGAACGCTTGAATACAACGCTAAATCCTTCCCAGCCCCTATGTCTAATCCTTTGTACACTTGACGACTGTCTGCACTGATAATTTCACCATTCAGATCTCTAGCAAGCTTTACAGCTAGTTCTGTTTTACCCGTTGCCGTTGGACCCAGAATTACCAACAAGTGAGATATTTCCACCATGATTTGTTCTTTCGTTGTAAAAGTTCTATTTTTTTTCTAACAAATTTACGTTCAAACTCAAATAGTTTTTTACGAAACTCCTCAAGAGCTGGAAGTGGTTTATCCCAAAGATTATTATCCGAACGTTCTAAACCTGTTCTTTCCAGAAAATCAGCTACAGCAATTTTTTCATCGTAAAATCCAAGAGAGTTTTTGAGCAAATGATAAATTTCAAGAGCATTAAATTGTATGTGTAAAGCATGTTCAATGTGTCGTGGTTGCTTGTAATTTTCCAAAATGGCTGATATGTGAGCAGGAGAAACATATTTACAGAGAAGCATACCTTTTTCAAACTTGCGAGTGGAAGCCACTTCCTGAATTTCCAGGTAAATTTCTTGCAATTTTTGAAAAGATGACGAACGAAAAAGGGGGTAACGTTGACAAAGCTCATCAAAAGAATAAGTCAATGCCCTGCCCGTGCCAAAGAGCACACGATGAGATAATCGACCAGCAGGGTATACGACAACCTCCGGAAAAGGAAGAACAAATCCAACTTGTCTTACCTTTTGAAGAAAATAAAAATCTTCACCGGCAGCTCTCAAAGGCATCCCGCGCACTGCCTTATAAGCCCATACCTTTACAGCAAAAGCTGACCCTATGGGGACGTAGGAATAAGGGCTTTTCACATTCAACAAACCCAAAAAGTAATTACGTAAATAAGTTTCATAGCGAATCATAGACTTGCGTAGGTTTTCATCGCCTTCAAGCTTATGATAATAAGCAAACGTAAGAGCTGCAGCTCTAGGAAAACGCAAAAAACCTCCCATCCCCTCACTTACATAGTGCTCATCTACCAGCGTATCCGCATCCAACGACATGATAATGTCTTCTTCTCCACTTTCGGCTGAAATTAAGTCCATGAGAGTCTTTCTGGCTAAAGAAGCTCCCCATTTATCGCCAGACCAGCCTTTGCCCCTACTAGCATAATCCAGGACTCGCAATTCAAAGGGATAGGTTGATTTGAAGCTCTGCAAAAAATGTAATAAACGCTGGTTGCTTTCGCAAACAGCAATTTTGTTTGGATCGTTCCACCAGCTTTCGGGCTGATTAATACAAACCCAAACTACGAAATTTTTGTAAGTTTCTTGGACAAGGCTCTCCAGCACACGGGGCAAAAATTGTTCCTCATCACAGGCTGGAATAGCTATATGGATCCGCATGCTCAACTTAACGATAGGTTAATGCTTTTGAAGGAGATATTCTGCGTATAATCTGCAAAGGCAAGACTAGGCATAACATGGTGATTATCAAAATTAACAAATTTACTTCAAGAAAATAATCTATCCGAAAAAGCATGGGAACGTAACTCAAATAATACATTTCTTCATTTAAAGGCAACCAGTGATATGCATGTTGAACAACAACAACGAACGCAGCAAAAAGATTAGCTACTCCAAGAGCTGGAAAAACGATTCGCAAGATCACACGGGAAAAAATTTGCCGAATAAAAGCAGGCGTAGCTCCCAAAGCTTTCAGTAAGCCAATCATGGGAATATGCTTAAAAACTATCACGAGAAGCAAAGCAAGAACATTAACGAAAACCACCACAGACATTAAAATCAACAAAATAGTTATATTGGTATTAAGAGCAGAAAGCCAGTCAAAAAATTGAGGATGTTTTTCACGAACATCTTCCACCTTCAAATCATACGGAACACTCGATAAAATAAACGATTTAACCGCATCCATATCATTGAAATTTTTCACTATAATTTCCACACCCGTTGCTAGCTTAGAATCCCACTTATTAAGCTTTTGCAAATGCCGCAAATCGCAAATACCCATGAACTGATCATAATCAACAAAACCCGTATGATAGATTCCGACAAGATTAAAACGCCTCCCTCGTGGAGATGGATCCCCAGGAACCCAATAATATACTCGAACAGGGCTATCAATCTCCAATCTTAATTTGCGACAAACAATTTCCGACAACACAATTTCATTTGAACTCTTGCCTTTGGTATAGCTTGGCAAACGACCACGAATTAAATTTTTCTTGAAAAAACTCCAATCATAATTTTCATCAACGCCTTTGAACATAAGTCCCCATAAAGCTGAATCAGTTTTTATAACACCCCCTTTCAGAACATACGGATAAACATGTTTTATAGAAGGATGCTCACGAAAATTCTGCAAAGGCAATCGTAATAAAGAAAGTGGAGGTTGTTCCTCTCCCGATAGAGAAGAAAAAGTCGAAATGGTTATGTGACCCGCAAAACCCGAAATTTTTTGAATAATTTCACTTTTAAAGCCATAGGTTATAGCAAAAGAAAATAACAAGATAACAGTGCTGAGCCACACTGAAATCCACGTCATCCAGTAAACGGGAGCAAGGCTTCCTTTTCGTATTGTAGTTTCAAAATAAATAGCAACTTTTCGAAAACTTAGCATATAAAAAGTTCATCGCAAAGATACGCACTTACAAAATTAAAGTGGCTAAAATTGTTGAATTTCGTTCATAATAGACCCTCTAAGAACAATCACACAAAAATCATCCACAAATATTTCCTTATTTCCAGGCCACCATCCATAGATGACTAAGCTATCTTTGTCCTCCGGAAGCTCGCAAAACAATGCAACTTCATGCCACAACCGATTCGATCGTAAAGTTCTTTTCCGAGAAACATAAAATTTTTCAGCACTATTTTTATCCTGCAAGACCAAAATCAAAGCATTTGGTTTCGACACTTTTGCGGTAATGTAAAAAACATCACCTTTTTTTGCCCCGTACATATTTAATTTCGGCGTAAAACCATTGTCTTTAAATAATTTCATGCTTTTATCACCTGTATAAGAATGTTCTTGAGAAACAACTAAATTTTCTTGATCACTTATAACAAAAGGATAAGAAAAATGCTTATTCACTACCCCCTTATCTGGATCAAAACAAAGCGTGTCGGAAAATTTGGTAATTAATTTTTCGTAAGAATAATACATTTTTTCTCCCTCTGTTAAAGCTTTTTCATAAGAAGGATGTTCAAGGTAAAGTTGCATCTGATCGGGTGGATAAAGCCTAAAGAAATTCATCCAAAAAACTTTTTTCGACATAGCGTCCCAGTGTATGCTACCATGAACATATTTAAAAGCATTAAAAATTTGATATGCAAGCAAAAGCATAGAAAAAAAGAGAAGTAATCCTTTAATCCATTTTCGTTGATGTAATATCCACCGCACAGAAAAAAGCATAGGTATTGCTAGCAAAGGATAGAAGTCTATATAAGCTCGCATGCCGTAAGACCCTCCGAACCACCAACACCACCAAGAAGCATAAGCATAGACAAAAAGTATTAAAACTAGAAAAGTGCTCCAAAACAACGACTTTTTGCTCCGATAAAGCCCTATCAAACCAATAAAAGACAAAAAAAATATGGGTGCATACATCAAAAAACCTTTCTGATAGGAAAATAGGGCTGCTAAAATATGCGGTTTCGTAAAGAAAAATCTTTCTTCACCGTAAGAAAAGAAAAGCCATTGGTCTGTTACTTCTTTCCAGTACATCAACTGAGGAAGCCAAATAAGAAAAGCCATACATCCAATTAACAGAACCAAATAAAACCGCTTGAATAAAAACATGAATCTTTGTTTCAAAGCTGTAAAAGATGAAACATCGTAAAATAAAAAAAAGAGCCCCCATAAAACATTGGTGGGACGAATTAAACTTAACAACCCTAAGATGAAACCCAACGACAATGTATTTAAAAGGGTCGGCTTAGCATACCAACGAAACGTCAAAAGCAAAAAAACACTTACCAAACAGAAAATATAGACATGAGACATTCCTGGTTCCACAGCAGTATAATACAAAACATTCCCCCCAAGCAAAACAAAAAGTAAAGTCCAAAAAACAACCCTTTTATCATCTATAACATGCTGTAAAAATTTTTTTAAAACATACATGCCCAATAGCAGGTAAATAAAAGCTCCAATTGCAATAGCAATTTCATACGGCTTCGAATATCCATGTGTAGGATAATGTAAAAAATGAGCCGCCAAGTGTCCCACTGCAAAAAAAGGTAAATACATCATAGCCAAGCCGCCCGTTGTCTTAAAAACTCTACCTCCATTAGGTGCTATCTGGAACCATATAGGTAAATTGCTGATAGTGTCCACATAACGCAAATGAATATCTTTGAAATTAAACACAGCTGGTAAATAACCATAATAACTAATTACATCATGCCGAACAATGGGATATGTCTTTTTCCACCATTTTACATCCAAAGATAAACCCAACCAAACCAAAATAATTACAAAAAACAAAACAAAAGAAAGTACTGATTTATTTTTCATATTTTCTGCAAAAAATATTGTATTTTAAGATTACCCACATTTGACGAAAGCCATCCTTTAAAAAACGAATTTTTTTCCCTTCCTGATAACCACGGGCATAATAAGCAATGCCAACTTCATATATACGAATGTTAGGAAAACGCCTAATTTTTGCAATTAGCTCTGGATCAATTCCAAAACGATTTTCCTGTAAATAAAGTCTTTTTGCAAGCGAAGTCTTTATTAGCTTATAACAAGAAGTCATATCTGTCAAAGAAAGGCCCGTAAACAGATTTGAAAGCCAAGTCATTAACTTGTTACCTTTCATATGCCAATAAGAAAGCACTCTGCGAGGCTTATTTCCAAGGAAACGAGAACCCACAACAACATCAGCAAAGCCTTCAACCACAGGCTTTAATAAATCGTTGATATCATTTGGATCTAGTTCGTTATCAGCGTCTTGTATGATTAAATATTCCCCCGTAGCATGTTCAATTCCAAGTTGAATGGCTGCTCCTTTACCACAATTGTATGGCTGCTCTAATATTTTAACCACATCTTGAGGATATGAAGCTACAACCGATTTTATGACAGAAAGGGTATTGTCGTCCGAGGCATCATCAACAATAATGATTTCCTTTTCGATTTCATTTATCAATTTTAGAGAAAAAAGTTTTGGCAGCAACTCGCCAATTTGATTTTCTTCATTGTAAACTGGAATTATTATGCTTAATCGACGGATAAAAGACATTTTTGCTACAAAAATAAAAAATTAAATCAAGGGCTTGGAATGATATGAAGAACGTACAAGTGGTCCTGATTCGACATGCTTAAAACCTAAACTCAGAGCAAATTCTTTAAACTCGCTAAATTCCTGTGGAGTATAGTAACGTTGAACAGGATGATGCTTTCGTGTAGGTTGAAGGTATTGTCCAATGGTAATCAAGTCACAACCAGCGTTTCGAATGTCACGAATAGTTTCCTCAATTTCTTCGCGTGTTTCTCCAAGTCCCACCATAATCCCACTTTTGGTTAGCATCCCCATTTCTTTTGCTATACGCAAGCTTTCAAGACTCGTATCGTATGTAGCTACAGAACGCACGACCGATGTTAGCCTACGCACTGTTTCCAAGTTATGTGAATATATATAAGGGTTTTCAGATACAACCAATGCTATGAGCTCTTTTCTTGCATGAAAATCTGGTACAAGCACTTCCACGGTCACATTTGGATGATCTTCATGCAGGCGACGAATGCATGCTGCCCAATGTCCAGCTCCCTCATCTGGTAAATCGTCTCGAGTAACGGAAGTGAGTACAACATGTTTTAGCTTAAGTGTGCGAACAGCATCCGAAAGAATCGAAGGTTCCTCTGGGTTCACAGGTTCAGGTTTTCCTGGAAGAACAGCACAAAATTTGCAGTTTCGCGAGCACGTATTTCCAAGTATCATAAAAGTTGCGGTTCCCATGCCCCAACATTCTGCAATGTTAGGACACATACCACTTTCACAAATGGTATGTAAATGATTTCCAAGGGTTGATTTAATCTTTTTGTATTCATCAGCTCGAGGAAGTCGAATCTTAAGCCATTCCGGTTTCGGGAGATAATTATCTTGATCAGCCATTTTTTGTCAAAATTATTTCATTTTTCTCTTGCATCATAACATGATATTCATCAATTATCCATGAACTTGTTGTTAAAAAATTTATATTGCAAAAAAAATATGAAAAATTTAACGTGTAATTACGCTGGAATAGAATTGAAAAATCCTATCGTCGTTGGAGCAAACAACATGGTTTATCAGCTCAAATATCTAGAAGAAATGCAAGAAGCAGGAGCTGCTGCCATCGTTTTTAAGACACTTTTTGAAGAGCAAATTGAATGGGAAAAGCTAAAGCTAGCTAAAGAGCTTTCGCAATACGATAATATTCATGCTGAAATGGTTACCCTCTTCCCAAAGCTTGAACATAGTGGACCTGAAGAACACCTGATGAAGCTGTATCAGGCTACCTCACGACTTTCCATTCCTATCATCGGAAGTTTAAATTGCATGAACATAGATACCTGGAAAGATTATGCCAAGCGAATGGAAGATACAGGAATAAAAGCTCTTGAGTTAAATCTCTCCACTCTCCCTCTTTACGATGGCCAATCCCCAGAAGACTTGGAAAATGAAATTATCCGTGTCGTCGAACATGTTGCTGCTGTCGTTTCAATACCAATTACCGTGAAAATTGCCCCTTTTTACACCAACATTTTAGAAATGATCAAGCGAATTGAGCGATCAGGTGCTCGGGGAGTTGTACTGTTCAATCGTCTTTTCCAGCCAGACGTAAACATAGATGAAGAAAAATTTGTTTTTAACGAATACCTTTCCTCTTCAAATGACAACAGATTAACGCTTAGATATGTCGGAATGCTTTACGAAAATACCTCCTTATCACTCATAGCAAATACAGGGATTCACAATGCTTCAGATGTTATTAAAATGACTCTCGTCGGCGCAGATGCCGTACAAATTGTATCGACACTTTATTTGAACAATATCTCTTATATTAAAAACATTCTTACTGATCTTGAATCATGGATGGACAAAAAAGGATACAATTCTTTGACAGATTTTAAAGGCAAACTTTCTCGCAAAAGAATTAATGATCCACTAGCTTATAAGCGTGCTCAATATATCGACATCCTTATGAACAGCGACAATTTGCTGGACGTGTATTCTATGCCTTAATGTATTCTCGAGCAAAATTTTCGCCAGCTTCGAAAGCCTTCAAGTTCAACTGAACAATTTCCTCGCCCTTACGTCCAAAAATCTGCTGAATAGCTTTTATGTAATATTCACGTTCTATAGGAAGCAATATGCTGGCAGCACCTAACATAACCATGTTCATCCCCTTGGGATTATCTACCTGCTTAGCTAACCCCTCTGCATCCAGAAGAACATGATGTTTGAAATTCTTGATTTCCTCGTATATTTTTTCAATAGGAGGATAGTTTGGAATGTTTACATAAGGTTTACTGTTGGATACAATCCAGCCATCAGGACTTAAAAAAGAAACATAACGCAAGCTTTCCATGGGTTCTACACTGAGAATCATATGGGCCGTACCTTCAGGTATCAAAGGTGAGTAAATGGGTTGTTCAGACAAGCGAAGGTGACTTTGAACTTCGCCTCCACGCTGTGCCATACCATGCACCTCAGATTGTTTAACATGCCAACCTTTTTCCATGGCAGCAACACTCAGTACTGCACTTATGGACAAAATACCTTGCCCACCTACACCAGCTATTATAATATCTCGTTTCATAATCTTATGCATTTTTGTTTTTAAATTTTTCTTGCATTCTACGATTTAATGTTTGCACACATTCTCGTGTGGGAATAATTACAGAAACACCAGGATAAGCAACTTCTTCAGCAATGATTTTTACATTTTCCTCATGATATTTAGGTAAGGGTCTAATAATTTTCACATGATCGGGATGTACACCAAGACCTACACAAATATCTTTGAGGCGATTATAAGCATGAGATGGCTGTCCACCAGTCATTCCAGTGGTAGAATTATCTAAAATCATAACTGTTATCGGAGAATTGTCAATCACTGCATCCAAGAGACCAGTCATACCACTATGGGTAAAAGTAGAATCCCCAATTACTGCTACGGCTGGAACCAACCCTGCATCAGCTGCTCCCTTGGCCATGGTGATCGATGCGCCCATGTCCACACAACTATTGATAGATTCATAAGGTGGCAATGCACTAAGAGTATAGCATCCAATATCACTAAAAACCCGTCCAGGAGAATACGATTTCATGACTTCATTCAAAGCTTTAAAGCTATCGATATGAGGGCAACCTGGACAAAATGTGGGAGGTCGATTAGCTAGTTTATCACTATTTGAAAAAGTTGCTTTGCTCTCAATTCCCAAGGCTTTCCCAACAATTATAGGATTGAGCTCTCCCTGCCTTGGAATATGTCTGGTAAATCGTCCTAAAATAGTGTAAGGACTTCCTAATATCCCTTGAAGCCATTCTTCAATCAAGGGGTATCCTTCTTCAACTATGAGAAGTTTTTCAACATTATCAGCCAATTGCTTTAACTTATTAACAGGCAAGGGATATTGTCCTATTTTCAGCAAGGGATAAGGGCAACCATCAGGAAAGAGCTCCATAACGTAGTTATATGCAATCCCCGAAGCAATAATACCCAAACTTTTATCCTTGCCATCAAACAATTGATTAAATGGAGAACGCTCGCTTTCCTCAACAAAGTGTGGCTGCATGCCAAGAAGTCCTGCATAACGTTTTTTGGCAATAACTGGCAGCAACACGAATTGACGCAAATCAGAAGGCAAACTTAACGTGTGTTGAGGTTTAGCATCTTTTCTTTCAACAGCGGCACGACTATGAGCCAAACGAGTTGTAATACGCAACAACAAGGGTACATGGTACTTCTCACTTAAATCAAAACCATATCCAACCATGTCGTAAGCTTCTTGCTGAGAAGCTGGCTCAAGGATAGGTATTAAAGCAAATTTTCCATAGTAGCGACTATCTTGTTCATTTTGAGAAGAATGCATAGAGGGATCATCGGCAGACACAACAATTAATCCACCATTGGTACCCGTGATAGCAGCATTCATAAAAGGGTCGGCTGCAACATTTAGCCCTACATGTTTCATACAGGCCATGGCTCGCTTGCCTGCATACGAAACGCCAAGAGCCGCCTCCACAGCAGTTTTTTCATTGGCTGTCCATCGACCAATTACGTTCTTTTCTCGAGCTTCTTTACTCGCAATAATATATTCTGTTATTTCCGTAGATGGCGTTCCCGGATATGCATAAACAGCAGTAACTCCTGCATCTATAGCAGCTTGGGCTATGGCTTCATCCCCTAACAAAACCAATTTTTGCATAACAAAAAATTTTTCACAACAAACCTACAAAAAAATTATTATTGCAAGATATTTTTATGATTATTTTTACCTATTGAGAGAGAACAATAAGTTTTGTACAATTTTGAGAACAACAAGGGAATTTATAAGCTGTATAAAATAAAACCCCTTTTTTAGCAGTATACGGCAATTTCCTTCAATTTTAGCTTCTCCATCGTGCACCAAAGTCCCTCATGTATCAAGCTATTGAAAATGATAGGATCTTCAACTAACAACCATTATTCATAGCTACGACAATTTCTGATTCAGTTTAACCACCATCATAGTCCCACTGAGCAATATAATAATAATTGGCTCCAAACAAAAAATTGGTATCCTCAAAACTATAAAACTGCACAGTTGTTGCAAGGTTGTTGCACATTACTGTTCCGATAGACTTAAATTCCCCATCTAAGCGTTTCATGACATAAAAATCATTGTATCCTTTTGGCTATCCTGATGGAATATCTGTAGGAACCGTGGTCGCAGCATACTGATAATACATATAGCTTGTACTTCCTGAAGCCCTTATAATGGTTGCTTCAGAAGAAATGTAAAACAGGCCACTGTTTGCTCCATTGGTGATAATGTATGTGCTTGTCCCGGCCCCTGCATAAAATGATCCTTACGGAATCCAAATCTTTCAATGCCAAAACCAAAATCTCGTAGATTCACACGGGTTTAGTTGCTAACAACTTTAATTAAACGGTTACATTTACGTTGCCATATGCAGGATAATACCATCGAATAACAACACCTCTGCCATCAGCAATTTTTTAGTTATCTATTACCCAAGGACTATCAACACTATTCAAAATGTTGTTGGTAAGTATAGCATGGTTCCAAGCATTGGTTGACGTACAATTTCTATACTTTACGATAAGATACATCTCATCCCGATTGTGATGGGGACTATGGGTATACCAAGAGTTATCATCTGCTACAGTAAAAACAAATTCATCATTGATTGTAAGAACAGAGGGTCCTATACGTAAATTGTTTGCACCTAATACATAGCTTAACATCAACGAATAAAACCACAGTAAACTTCTTGCTGCTACCTTATCATGCTCTATTTTTTCAAATTTAATGTAATGTCTCTTAGACAAAAAACCATGGTTAACATTTGGTTAACAAATGGCTAACATAATAATAAAAAGGTTATCCTTCAGGTAACCTTTTCTTTGATCAATGCATTATTTAACCCATTTACTTATTCATGCTTTTTTTCATGGAATCTTTTAACCTTCCATCTTGGAGTTTCTATAATGGTATCTCCATTTTCGTTTACTTCCCATCGACCACCTTCCTCCAGGGCTTTTTGAATGAGTTGCTGAGTGTCCATATCATGAATAGCATGGGAACCTTTCTTTTGCACTCGATACATTGGGGTTATCATTTCAGTTACATATCTCGTTCTTTGTTGTGAAGCTGTATCATAGCGAACTCTTTCCCCACTTTTAGAAAAAACATGTTTTCCCTGTATGGTTGACATGTTTCCTTTCTCAACTTGTGCACAAATTACCCCTGGAAGAAAAAACAATCCAACTAAAATCCATTGCCATGCTTTCATACTCACTCTTTTTTTTAGTCAAATACGGTTAAAACAGCATGATCACCCACGGTGCCTGCCGTTGGATTAATACCTAGCCTCCATGGGTTATCAGCCCACAACACTACTGGTTTCCACTGTAATTTTACAGTAATGGGTACACCTGCCGTTACATTTACAGGAATACCCGTAAAAGAAACAGTCCCTCCTGTAACTAGATATTCTCCACCCCATCCATCGTAGTCGTAATCAGTAACAACGGCAGTATTCCTTGCTACTTCCGTTCCATTTACCAATATTCTTGCATCAACAAGAGCCTGTCCATACTGGGCAAAACCACTGTTATTTTCAAGTCGAGTTCCCAAAGAAGAAAAAATGAATACTTTATTATGAACAGGTGTCATCGTTACGGTCAATAAATCCGTCCATGAATTCTGATTGTTATTTGTGGCGTATATAGATAACTTAACACTGGCGGTGTTATTACCATAGATCGGCAAGGTGGTAATGGTTTGCCACATCGGAGCTAAACCTGCACCTTGTGACATTAAAACTTGACCTGAACTTCCTGCATTGCCATTCGGCATAAGAGGACCCGCGAATTGTATTGCCCCATTTACATCAAGTTTCTGAGCTGGTGCAGCAGTCCCTATTCCTACATTGGTACCATTATCATATATTTGACTGCAAGTTGCATTGGTACCATCACTTTTTAATACATAATTAGCATTTGAACACCCAACTAGTCCCGGAGGGCCTTGGGGTCCCTGTGGACCTTGTGGGCCTTGAGGTCCTTGGGGACCCTGCGGACCCGGAGGGCCTTGTGGACCCTGCGGACCTTGTGCTCCAGGAGCTCCATTGCAAATATACCTAGTTAGAGAAGGATTGACTTCACTGGCATCCAAAACACCATTGTTGTTCAAGTCTAAACCCAACTCTATTTTAATTCCCCCATATGGACAGTTAGCACCAGCAGGCTCAACAGTGGTACTAGCAACTGTATTGTACCCCTGCCCTGCTGGACCCGGAGGACCTTGTGGGCCTTGTGGGCCTTGAGGTCCTTGTGGACCCTGCGGACCTTGCGGACCTTGTGGTCCCTGAGGGCCTTGTGGTCCAGGAGCTCCATTGCAAACATATTTTGTCATTGATGGAATAACCTCGTTTGGATCAAGTACCCCGTTGTTATTAATATCAAGCCCAAACTCAAGCTTTATACCCCCATAAGAGCAATTTACACCGGCAGGTTCATTCGTTGCATTTACAAGAGCGTTGTGACCACTCATACCTGTTCCTCCACTACACAAAGAAACCCACTGTGAAGCTTTAAAGATCATCACACACCCCGTGTCTAAATCATACACCATCAAACCTTCTGCTGGGTTAACAATGTTTAGCCGTTGCGTAGCTGTCATTCTCGGAATAAGTACTCCTTTGTTGGTCGAAGAAACATCTAACATCGCTGATGGATGCGGGTCTGCCCCCGTCTCGTTAATGGCCACATTGTTTTGACCAAACGTGCTTATCCATACTCCTAACACCCAAAAAATTAATACTAACTTTTTCATACATTTTGTGTTTTATCTAACTATTAGGACTTTATCGATTACAATTTTCCATTCATTTTTTGGATCACGATACTTTAGTTTGACTACATACACATCTTGTTGAGCTTTTTCACCCTTGAACGTTCCATCCCATCCTAACGTAGGATCAGTACTATAAAAAACCAACTGTCCCCAACGATCGTAAATAGATAATTCAAAGTCATAATAATCACCACTAATTACTGGAACAAAAAAATCATTAACTCCATCTCCATTTGGCGAAAAACAAGTTGGCATATAGAGATAAAAGCCTTCTTCTCTGCTCACCAATGTCCAGCGATAATCCACTGAAGAAAATTGAATAAGATCTGTTTGTAAAAGATTGTTCATTTGATCAGAAAATACAACTGGCCAAGCTGTCCATAAATTTTGGGACTCATCATAATTTGCAGCCTTCAGCAGGGTTTCATCCATCCCTTGAATGTCATAATGGGTATATTGAAACGTAATACTTCCCGTGGGGAAATTTTGAAAAACAGGAGTAATAATCCAAAAACGGTTTGCAACTTCTTTCTCCGTATATGGGTCCAGCGTGGTTACACCCGATGGGTAGGGCATATTAGCCACAAGGGTTCCATACGTACTGCACATAAAATACCCTGTGTTATCTCCAGCCTGGGTAAGATGCAAAGTCAAGTTTAAATCTGCATAAGAACTATTCCCACTTCCAAAAGGTAAGTTGAAATTGCCATTGGCATTTCCGACATCCCATCTTATATAACCTAAACCATCCTGTGGGGTTGTTTCTGCTTTTATATATCCACTTTGATATTGTAAAGAAGCAGGATCTGAACTTTCTAAATGAAAAATATGCCCATTCAATTCTAGTATAGCAGCCAGCTTGCAAGTTCCTACTACTTTTACTTCGGGCATGTCTATTCTTTTTGTCATACCAGAAAGTTCTAAATTGTTCACTCTAACTGCGCTTGAACCTCTAAATTTTTGCAATGTAGTAGAAGGCATAATTAACCATCCATTGGTTAGTGGCGATGGAATATCGAAAACTTCATTGCTAGCATTATTTATAAAATCACCTTTAACAATTAAATTACCATCCAGTTTAACAAAACCATCTTGGGTTCCTATCTTATTGAGAAAATTCCCATTCACTACAACATGGGCTCCTGATTTCACCACAATTCCAGCTCCTTTATTTATCAAACCTTGAGCCCAGAGACTTAATGCAACTTGCATAATTACAAGAACAGACACTATTCTCATACATTAAAATTAACCGATTCTTACTGTTAGACTTTCTCATTTTAAAAAAGTTTATTTTAACAAAAAATTTTTTCGCCATGAATATGGTTGGAGAGCTTTTACCTCTTTCTTTTTACTTGCAAAAAGATGTGGTCTTTCTTGCTAAACAATTGCTTGGGAAAGTTCTGGTAACAGAAAACAAAACAGGTTTAACAGCAGGAATCATCACGGAAACTGAAGCTTATGCAGGAATTCATGATAAAGCTTCTCACGCTTATGGTGGGAAAATCACTCAAAGGAATAAAATCATGTATCTACGTGGCGGGCATGCTTATGTTTATCTTTGCTATGGCATACATTATTTATTCAATGTAGTAACAAACGAGGTAAACATCCCGGATGCTATTTTAATTCGAGCTATTGAGCCCTACCTCGGGCAAGATCTTATGTCTGAAAGGCTAACAGCCAAAAAAATGAAGCCTTATCCCATCCATGGTCCAGGAAAAGTAAGTGTTGCATTGAGTATTAACATGGAACATAATGGAATGTCGCTACTTCAACCTCCCATTTACATCTCTGATATTCGACTAAGCATAGCAGATGAGGACATATTAGTTACTCAACGCGTTGGCGTAAAATATGCCGAAGAGGATGCTCTTTTACCTTATCGTTTTGTCGTCAAAAATCCTGAAAAACTTATAGCAAAATTATTGTGAATCCTTTTTCCAAACAAGGTTTCGCTTACTTCTCCAGCTCAAATATATAATATCACGTTCTTCGTAAGAAGGTAAAAATTTGAGTGTATCTAATTTTTGAACACCAACTATTTCGGCTACCGCATTAAGTTTTGCTTGCTTTGCTAAGTCTACGTGGGGCTTATGACGCAAAAAATCGTAATACCCCCAGCTAAAAACTAGCCATGCAAAAAAAGAAAAAATGTAGAAGGCTTTTTTTTCTAAACGAACCTTTGCAACCCAAAGCACTATGGTTACAAACAACGGAACAATCCACTTTGCAGCATAAATGTAATGCGTCGCCGTAGCACTAAAAAGCACTAAACTATAAAGAACTACACTCATCCAGGCTACAGAAATTATTTTTTCTCTAAAATCCGATTTGTTGACATCTTTTTTTCGAGACATAAGGACCAGCAAAATCAGCAATAAAAGGGGTCCCGCCGTAGCATGCCAAAAATTAAGCAAAAACAACTTCCATGTTTCCAAGCGTCCTACATGATAGCCCATATCTGTATAATTAGCTCCAAAGTATCCTGATCTTTCTACAAAACGTATGAGCAAAGCACGACCAAATTTTTCTACTCCTGCAATGGAAACATATTGTAAAACAACACCTGCATACACTAAGACCATGGTCAACATCCATCCTAACCATAAAAGCCTCTGTTTCTTCTCCATTTTCGAGAAAATTACATAATAAAAACCAACAGCAACAAGACAAAGTCCCATCCAATCGGTATAAGCAAGCAATGCAGAAAAAACATATAATAAAATTACATATATTTTTTTTCGCTCACTTTCCCACAAATCAAGCCACAAGAGCCATCCAAGAAAGAAAAAAAAACCCCACGACTCAGCAAAAAGGTGATAGGTAAATAAGTACCAAACAGGCCCTGAAGCCAAACTAATAATCAACAATGAGAAAAAAAGAAAATAAAAGTTCTCCGCTGCTCTAAATTTTTTATACAGCCAAAATGCAATCAAAGTCAGAAGCAACAAAAACAAGGTAAAGTCTATGTATTGCAAAGTTGCATGAACCAAGGGAAGAGAAAGCAATTTTATAGTAATAAATGTAAATACAAAGGCCCCAGGCGGGTGCGAAATGTAGTAATTGTTACCTCGTTTATCTTCTAATCTTTTGTAATAATGATTACCCTTTTTGGCTTCAGGAAAAGTTTGAACTGGTGACCAATGATAGGTAGAAGGTCCCACTTGGTACCAAATACTCAAGGTAGTTAACATAAAGATATTCCCTACATTTGAGTAAGGAACATCTTTTTGTATGTTCGGCAAAAACAGAAAAAAAGAAATAGCAACCGTAATTATGTAGAGAAAAATTGCCCCTACATGTTTTTTCATGGATTATAATTCAATAAAATTCGGGCTTCTTCGCTAAGTCGTTCTGGAGTCCAGACTGGATCAAATGTAAGCTCTACCCAAACTGATTTTACTCCTTCGACCGCTGCAACGGCTTGTTTAACTTGTTCGGGCAACTGCTCAGCTAGCGGACATCCTGGAGCTGTAAGGGTCATTACAATTTTTACCTCGTCGTTTTCGTTTACATGAATTTCATAAATTAATCCAAGATCGTAAACATTTACTGGAATTTCTGGGTCGTAAACTGTCTTGAGTGCTTCAATGATTTTGTTTTTATCGATGGCCATATGCTTAATTTATTTGTTTTTCATGGTTGAAAATGCTAAAGCATACATTTTAATTTGCTTGAGCATAGCGTTAAGTCCATTGGCTCGCGTAGGAGAAAGATGTTCTCGCCAACCTAGTTGATCAATAAAAGAAAAGTCGTTATTTAAAATTTCCTCAGGTGTTGCTCCTGAAAAAATATAGACCAGAATAGCCACCATGCCTTTTGTGATTACAGCATCGCTATCCGCAAAAAAGTACACTTTTCCATCTTTTAATTCGGCAGCCAGCCACACTTGCGACTGACATCCATGAATTAAATACGTAGGGGTTTTGTACCTTTCGTCCAACGGTGGTAGTTTTTTTGAAAATTCAATGATAAGACTGTATTTTTCCATCCAATCGTCAAACAACGCAAATTGATCAATTATTTCCTGAATTCTTTCCTGGATGGTACTCATAACAACATGTTTTGGACTTTTTTAAAAGCTTCTACAAAATGTAAAATATCTTCTTTTTCGTTGTAACAAGCAAGGGAAAGTCGAACCGTTCCTGTGTCTGCTTTGAGTCTTTTCAAAAGGGGTTGAGCACAATGATGCCCTGTACGGACTGCTACACCCATTTTATCAAGGAGAAGGCCAACATCATAGGCATGCATATTAGGATGATTAAATGAGATAACGCTGGTCCTCTTCGTGGCTGAACGCGTCCCATAAATGATTAATTCAGGAAATTGATTAAGCTCTTCAAGCGCAAAGGTCAACAATTCTTCTTCATGAGAAACCACTCCTTCTTCGAATAGTTTTTGTACAAAAAGAATAGCTTCTTTGAAAGCCACAACACCAGCAATGTTTGGCGTACCAGCTTCAAACTTATAAGGAAGGTCGTTATAGGTTGTTTCCTCAAAGCTGACTTTATCTATCATTTCTCCCCCACACTGATAAGGTGGCATCATTTCAAGCCACTTTTCTTTTCCATACAACACCCCTACCCCAGTAGGACCATACATTTTATGAGCGGAGAAAGCATAAAAATCGCAATCCAATTCACTTACATTCACCGGTAAATGAGCTATGGCCTGGGCACCATCAACGGCAACCAAAATTCCATGCTTGTGAGCAAATTGAACAATTTCCTGAATGGGTTGTACCGTCCCAAGCACGTTGCTTACATGAGTGAGTGAAATCAGTCGCGTTTTTTCGTCAACAAGTTCTTTGAGTTGTTCTACCTCTACAAAACCCTCTTCACTGATTGGAGCTACACGAATTTCAATGCCACGAAGTTTTGCTTGAAATTGCCAGGGAACAATATTGCTATGATGCTCCAACCAGGTTAAAATAATGTTATCCCCAGGAGAAAATAAGGATAAAACAGAAGTTGCCAGTAAATTTAGAGATTCGGTAGTTCCTCGGGTAAAAATGATCTCTTCTCGTTTGTTTGCATGAATAAAAGCTCGTACAGCTTCCCGTGTATCTTCAAAAAGCTCAGTACTTACCTGGGCAAGATGATGGTTCGCTCGATGAATGTTACTATTCCATTCAGTGTAATACCACTTTTCTCGCTCAATTACAGAAAAAGGCTTATGCGTTGTCGCCGCATTATCAAGATAAACAATTGATTTATGCTGTTGAACAAGATGATCAAAAATAGGAAATTCTTTTTTCCAGGACATCTGAGTTTTTTGCAAAAGTACTTTAAAAAATAACTTTCATTTTAATTTATGATAAAAATTTGTCCATCTTTTGTTGTACCTTTGCAAAAAAATTGCATATGAATCAAGTTAAAAGAGTTTATACATTTGGTAACAAAACAGCCGAAGGAAGGGCTGACATGAAAGAATTGCTTGGTGGAAAGGGAGCTAACCTTGCAGAAATGGCACTATTGGGTTTACCTGTCCCTGCTGGTTTTACGATCACCACTGAAGTTTGCAATGAATATTTTAAAGTTGGTGAAGAAAAGATTAAAGAAATCTTACACGACGATGTAATCAAAGGGATGCAGTTTGTTGAATCCATCATGGGAGCAAAATTTGGCGATCCCAACAATCCACTTCTTGTGTCCGTACGCTCTGGAGCTCGCTCGTCGATGCCGGGAATGATGGAAACCATTTTAAATGTTGGACTCAATGATGTTACACGTGAAGGTCTTATCAAAAAAACAAACAATCCACGCTTTGTGTACGATAGTCAACGCCGACTCATTCAAATGTACGCCGATGTCGTAATGGAGAAAGCTGCTGGTATTGAACCTGAAGACGGAAAAGGCATCCGTGCTCTTCTGGACAGAGAACTTGAAAAAATGAAACATGAACGTGGCGTTAAGGAAGATACTGAACTTACGGCTGAAGACTTAAAAGCCCTCGTAGATATTTTCAGGCAAAAAGTATTAGAAGTTTTAGGAAAGCCCTTTCCTGAAGACCCATGGGATCAATTGTGGGGAGCCATTTTTGCTGTTTTCAAGAGCTGGAATGGTAAAAAAGCTGTGAGCTACCGTCGCATCGAAGGCATCCCAGACGATTGGGGTACTGCAGTGAATGTAGTAGCCATGGTTTTCGGAAACATGGGCGAAACATCAGGAACGGGTGTTGCTTTTACTCGCAATCCGGCCACAGGAGAAAATCATTTTTATGGGGAATGGTTACCCAACGCTCAAGGAGAAGATGTTGTAGCTGGCATACGCACCCCATATCCTATCAACGAAGCAAGTAAAAGCGATCACAATAAGCATTTACCAAGCCTTGAAGAAACGATGCCAGAAGTATACCAGGAACTTCATAATATCCAGCAAATTCTAGAAAAGCACTATCGAGATATGCTGGACATTGAATTCACCATTCAAGAAGCAAAACTCTGGATGTTGCAATGCCGTGTTGGCAAACGAAATGGCTTTGCAGCTGTAAGAATAGCTTTAGATATGTTTGATGAAGGTCTCATTGATGAAAAGGAAGCCGTTTTAAGAGTTAAACCAAGTCAACTCGATGAACTATTGCATCCTATTCTCGATGCTAACGCTGAAAAGAAAGCTAAAGTTATTGCCAAGGGTCTTCCTGCAGGACCTGGTGGAGCTGTGGGGAGAATTGTCTTTACCTCTCAAGATGCGGTGGAATGGTCAAAACGTGGCGAAAAAGTTATTTTGGTTCGCGAAGAAACCAACCCAGAAGACATTGACGGCATGCGTGCCGCTGTAGGTATTCTTACTGCCCGTGGTGGTATGACAAGTCATGCTGCCCTCGTTGCACGCGGATGGGGTAAATGCTGTATCGTTGGAGCTGGCGATGTCCATCTAGACCTTGCTCGTAAAACCATGACAACTCCCGCCGGCACTTATAAAGAAGGAGATGTTCTTTCACTCAATGGTAGTAAAGGTCTCGTTTACGAAGGAGAACTTCCGCTCGTTAGTGGCAGTGAAAACGAATACTTCAAACGTTTCATGAGCATTGTTGATAAATATAGAAAAATGGGTGTTCGTACGAACGCCGATACACCTGAAGATGCTAAAAAAGCACTGGAATTCGGAGCTGAAGGTATAGGCCTTTTCCGCACTGAACACATGTTCTACGGTGCTGGAAGTGAAAAACCCCTTTTCTTGCTACGCAAAATGATCATAAGCACAACGCTAGAAGAACGCCAAAAAGCTCTGGACGAACTCTTCCCCTACATGAAAGCTGACATCAAAGCTACTCTCGAAGCCATGAACGGTTATCCCGTAACCATTCGTACGCTCGACCCACCTCTTCACGAATTTGTGCCTCAAAGTGAAGCCGGAAGGCAACAACTTGCCAAAGAACTGGGCGTTTCTGTCGAAGAAATCAACAAAAGGGCTGAACTCCTTCACGAAAATAACCCCATGATGGGACATCGTGGCGTTCGCTTGGGCATTACTTATCCTGAAATTACCATTGCTCAAGTTCGAGCTATTTTCGAAGCTGCTGCTGAACTCATTAAAGAAGGAAAGAAACCTTATCCAGAAATTATGATCCCCGTCACCACCAACGAAAAAGAACTGAAAGTGCAATACGAACTCATCGAAAAAGTATATAAAGAAACCCTCGAAAAATTTGGTCTTAATGAAATACCTCACCTGGTAGGAACCATGATCGAAACTCCTCGTGCAGCTATCGTTGCTCACAAAATTGCTCAATATGCTCAATTCTTTAGCTTTGGAACCAACGACTTAACGCAGATGACTTTTGCCTTCTCCCGTGATGACATTGGATCTTTCCTCCCCGAATATCTAGAAAAGAAAATTTTACCCGTTGATCCATTCCAGGTCATCGATCAAGAAGGTGTTGGCGAACTCATGAAAATAGCCGTTGAACGAGGTAGAAAAGTTAACCCCAACCTTAAACTAGGCATTTGCGGTGAACATGGTGGTGAACCCGAATCTGTTGAATTCTGCTACAATATTGGACTAAACTATGTAAGCTGCAGTCCATTCCGTGTTCCCATTGCTCGACTTGCTGCTGCTCAAGCTGCCATTAAAAAGGAAAAATAAAAAAAACTTTCTCCTCACAACTTCTTTAAGCCAGTGCTTTTTTGCACTGGCTTTTTTTATCATTTCCTTGTATTCCTAAAATTTCAAGTAGATTTGTAAAAAAATCAATAATGAAGCTATATTTTGGAAAGATCTTTATCGTCGTAACTCTCATCACATTCGGGCAAATTACTTACATTGAAAAATACCCGTCAGGTCAAATCCGCTTAAAATGCGAAATGACCAAAGATAGCATTCGCCATGGGAAGTACCAGTATTTTTACGAATCAGGAAAACTCAAAGCTGAAGGACAATACAACATGGGCAAAGAGGTGGGAGTGTGGAAGTATTACTATCCTGCTGGCACCATCTACAAGATTGAAGCTAAAGACAACGGAGATGTAATTGCTTATTACTCTTATCCTAATTCCATTGAGTTTAAAGGCACGATGAAAAATGGAAAAATGGATGGAATCTGGGAATATTTTTATGAAAATGGAAAACCCAAAGCCACGCAATATTATATGGAGGGTGAAAAAGTTGGTGAATGGACCTATTGGTATCCCAATGGTCGTCTTTGGAAAAAAATTAGTATTGACAATGGACCTGTTCAAATCTTTGATACAGCAGGCGTAAAAGTAGAAGAATGGGAAGTGAAAAATGGAAAGAAAAATGGAACATATGTTCAGTACGACAAATTAGGCAATAAACTCGAAGAAAGCACATATGTAAATGACACTTTAGAAGGACCTTATAAACTATTTAATAGTAACGGACATATTGCTATCGAAGGACAATACCATCGAGGTGAAAAAACAGGAATTTGGAAATATTATTATCCTTCCGGAAAAATTTGGAAAGAAATCAACATAGAAACAGGTCCTTGCAAGTCATGGTATGAAAATGGCCTATTGGCAGAAGAATACCAACACCTACATGGCAAAAAAGAAGGACTTTACATTTCCTATTACAACGATGGGAATGTTAAAGAAAAAACTTATTACAAAAATGGTCTGCGAGAAGGGAAGAGTGAAGAATGGCACAAAAACGGCCAAAAACGGTTTGAAGGAACTTTTCATCTTGACTCATTGAATGGATATGCTCGCTGGTGGTACGAAAATGGTAAACTTGAAATGGAAGGCAAAATGGTCATGGACAAACACGATAGCCTTTGGCGGTTTTATCATCCGACGGGAAAACTTGGAAGTATTGGATACTTCAAAAAAGGACTACTTGACGGAAAATGGACCTATTACTACGAAACAGGGGAAAAATGGAGAGAAGGAAATTACGTTCTTGGCAAAAGAGAAGGTCTCTGGACGGCATGGTACGAAACAGGCCAAAAGCAACGCGAAGGAACTTTTAGCAAAGACAAAGAAAACGGCCACTGGATAAGCTGGTACAAAAACGGACAAATTGAAAACGATGGATATTTCAAGGATGGTCAAATGGACGGACCATGGAAAGGTTATTACAGCGACGGAAAAATAAAATATGAAACCAATTATAAAAATGGAGTTCGTCACGGAGCTGATAAATTCTACTTGCCCGATGGCAACTTGCTTTACGACCGAACCTATAAAGACGGTGTAAAGCATGGCTATTGCGTGGAATATGGAGAAACAGGAAAACCTTTTGAAGAAGGATTTTATGAAAATGGTTTGAAAACAGGAAAATGGAAATTTTACGACAAAACAGGAGCTTTGTTCCGTGAGCAATTTTTCAAAGCTGGAAAACCTAATGGAAAAATCGTCGAGTATTATCCCGATGGAAAAATATCTTTTGTAGGCTATTACGAAGACCTTAAAAAAGTGGGTCAATGGATGTATTATGACGAAAATGGAAAAGTAATTCGAAAAATCATGTTCGATAGCAACGGTAGCAAAATCAAAGAATGGACTGCAGAACCAGCAGAGAAGGACATAAAACCATAGACTTCCACTATTTGTACAATGAAATCTCCTGAAAAGAGAAATTATAATCAGAACCTATAAAATTTTCCCATTGGCTTTATAAAGGGCTCATGATTTAGGAATTTTCAGACGCATCCTGATCGTCGCTGAAAGTAGCCTCATCCGAAATACCTAGAATCTGCTGGGCTTCGTGCTCGGGCAATTTTTCAATGTTTTTCAACTTGGAAGTAATAGCTTTTGATCTTTTACCAAGCAACTCATTGATATTATTCTCAGCTTTGTTAAGGTTTTCTTTGGCTTTTTCGAGAAAGATTTCAAATTTTTCAAACTCTGTTTTGACAGCCTTAAGAATTTGCTGGATTTCTTGACTTTTACGTTCAATAGCAAGCGTCTGAAATCCAACTTGCAAGCTATTTAAAATAGCTGTGAGCGTGCTTGGACCTGTAATGATTACCCCATGCTCTTTCTGAATGCTCACCACCACATCAAAATTGCGAACTGCCTCTGCATACATGCCTTCCGAAGGTAAGAACATAATGGCAAAATTGGTTGTTGTGGGAACTGAAATGTATTTGGCTATCTTTTTAGCTTGGTCTTTGATAGCCCTGATATATTTATCTCGTGCTTTGTCGAGAGCATCTTTATCGCCTTGCTGAAAAGCTTCTTCTACTTGAAGATACAGATCTATCGGAAATTTTGAGTCAATGGGCAAAAACACCTGATTTTGTTCTGGATTACGCCCCGGCAACACGATTGCAAATTCTACTTCTTCCTGACTTCCCTGACTTGTTCGTAAGTTTCGCACATATTGAGATGGAGATAGCATATTTTCAAGTATGGAAGCAAGTTGAATTTCGCCCATGATACCACGGGTTTTTACATTACTCAAAATGCGTCGCAAATCGTTTATGTTAGCAGACATAGCTTGCATCTCGCCAAGACCTTTGTGCAGTTGTTCCAGTCGCTCACTTACAAGCTTAAACGAGTCATTTAGTCGCTTTTCAAGAGTTGATTGCAATTTTTCATCCACCGTTGCCCTCATTTCATCAAGTTTCCTACTGTTTTCCTCACGAATCCTGTCGAGCGATTGCTGAATGGTTTCAGTAATTCGATCCATCTTAAAAGTAAGCTCTTCGCGAAGCTGTTGCTCGCCTTTTTTCAAGTCGTCGAGCACCTGATAATTCACCTGGCGTTGAGTTTCCAAAATCTTATGCATGTTCTCAAAGCTTTCCTGTTGAGATTGTTTAAGTTCCATGCGGTTCCTCATAAGCTCTTCGCGAAAAAGGGAATCAAGCGAATTCAACCGCGATTCATTTTGGGTAAGACTCATGTGAAGACCCTTGTCCATGACTTGCATTTTAATCAGGGTCACTACAACGAGCAGCAACGTGCTCAAAACAGCAATAATGATAATAATTCCTTCCATAGTTTTTTTTCAATTTTTCAAAATATACTAGTTTAAAAAAAATTTCATTGTTAGGGTAAAAGTCAATTTCCGCCTAATGATGATAAGGATGATTATGCATGATGGTAAGTGCACGATAAATTTGCTCAGCCAAAACAAGACGAGCTAAATGATGACTAAAAGTAAGTGGAGAAAGAGATACCATTTGAAATTTCTGTTTCATTTGATCGCTAAAACCATAAGCTCCACCCACGGCGAAAACAAGAGCTTTTTTACCCAAGTTAAACCATTGTTGCATTTTTTTTGCAAATTCTTTGGATGAAAAAGTTTGCCCCTCTTCACTTAGTAAAAACACAAGATGACTTGCTGTATTCAGTTGCTCGAGATAAGCTGCTTCAGCGTCTTGCCCATCTGCTTGAATTTCTCTTATCTCCAAAGACACATAGTTTTCAATTTTTTTCTTGTAATAATCCATCCCTTCTCGAATAAAACTTGGGCTATTAGAACCAAAAAAGAGTAAGATTATTTTCATCGCTACATGACATATGAACGTAAGTTAAAATCTCTCTCCATTATCTGACGTGCACTCAAAAGCGACAACAAAAGACCTATAGCCAACACAATCAAAGAAACAAGCACATAATCCGTCCATATCATTTTGACAGGATAAACATTCGACATAAAAGTTTCTGCAGTTGTTTCAAAAGTAACCAACCCAAAATGCATCTGCAAGAGTAAAACAATTGTCCCAAGAAGGAGCCCAATTACGAGGCCTAATAGAGTAATAATCATCCCTTCTGCAACGATGAGTTCTCTCAGCTTTCTAACAGTTGCTCCGAACGACCACAATATAGATAAATCCCGATTTCTCGTTATGATGGTTAATGTAAGCGTTGTAGCCAAGGTAAAAGAAGTGATAAGCACGACAAACGAAAGGAGAAGAATCACCATGAGCCGCTCGGTTTTTATGATTTTAAAAATAGCCTCTTCCTGCTCGAAACGAGTTTTAATAATCCAAGCTGAACCTAGTTTTTTATGAAAGTATCTTTTGAGCTCACCATCTGAAACACCATTAGCTGCGAACACTTCGATGGCACTACAACGACGAGGACGTTCAAACAATTTTTCAGCAAAGGAATAAGGCAAAAGGATATAGAGCTGATCGTATTTTGCATCAATGGAAAAAAAAGCTGCAGGCAAAATTCGCATGCTCCGAAAATCCGTAGAGAAAGCCGATCCCTTCAGTTGATTTGAAGCTGGAACATATAACACCACGGGCTGGCTGTAATTATTTAAGGAAACTTTTAAGTCATTTGCTAATGCAATGCCCAACCAAGCAAAAGGCAAAGAATCGTTTTGTAAGACAAGATCTCCCTGCACGATAAGATTTTTAAAAGTTTCTTCATATCCCCGCTCGGGCACAACTCCTTTTAACATAACCACTTGCTGATGATCCCCATACTGAGCAATGGCCATATCTTCAAGCACAGGGCTCCACCCAGTACACATGGAAGTATGAAAAACCGTAGTATCCAGCGAACTCAAATGAAAAAATCTCCCTGCAGCTGGTTCTATCCTTACGGATGCATGAAACTCTTTGAGCGAGCTTGTAACTAGGTCTTCTAAGCCATTAAAGGCAGATAAAATGATGATAAGAGCAGCACTACTCACCGCAATGCCCCAAAAAGAAATGGATTGAACTATCTGAATGATGCTATGAGCTTTTTTGGCCCTCCAAAGTTTAAACGCTAACCACCACGTCCAAGGAAACTTATTGTTCATTTCTTTTTCAGCGCTTGTTCAATCCTTTCAATATAATCAAGGCTATCATCAATATAAAAGCGTAATTCGGGAATAATTCGTAAATGCTTGCCCAGCCGAAGCCCAAGTTTTTTTCTAATCTCCGAAGTATAAATAATTACATCATTTAAAACTCCTTGTTTATCCTGAGTGTTGTATATGCTCAGATAAACTTTTGCAATGCTTAGATCAGCTGTAATTCGCACGACTGTCACCGTTACCAGGGCATTCCCATACCACTTACTCCCTTTCAACAAAAAAATACTAGCTAATTCCTCTTGAATAAGCCGAGCTATGCGTTTTTGTCGTATAGATTCCATTTTTTTACAAAGATACATCGTTTTCTTTTTGCCATAAAACGAAAAAACTTGTGAAAAAACATTTGTTTTTAAGCTTTCATATAAGTTTCGTTATTTCTAAAAAACACTTTAATTTTGAAGAAAAAATGCGTATTCAGGTAGCTCGAATTTTCAGATTTTTGTTAGGGTTGGTTTTTATTTTTTCTGGTTTTGTTAAAGCCGTTGATCCATGGGGATCCCAGTTCAAATTGGAGGATTACTTTATTGCTTTTGGATGGGACTGGGCTATACCTTTTGCACTCGTAGGGGGTATTGTCCTTAGTGCTATTGAATTTTTAATTGGTATCTGTTTTGTCTTTGGTCTCAAACCTCGACTTTCATTGCTTGGTGCTATTGTGCTCATGGTTATTTTTTTACCTCTCACCCTTTATCTTGCTATTACCAATGCTGTTAGCGACTGTGGTTGTTTTGGCGATGCTATCAAACTTAGCAATTGGGGCACTTTTATAAAAAATATCGTATTTACCATCATGCTTATTCCCATTTACCTAGAACGAAGAAAACTTAAATCTCGCGTGCGTCTCCTTAATGAATGGCTCATCATAGGCGTATTTTCCATTTTCATCCTGGGCATATCCATCTATGGCTTACGACACCTTCCGATTATAGATTTTCTCCCATACAAAGAAGGCCTTTCCATGAAACCTGATTCAACTCAAAAAGATAAATATTTTGTGGTTTACCGAAACAAAAAGACAGGGCAACTTGAAGAATATCCAGCCAACAATTTCCCATGGAACGACAGCATTTGGATGAAAGAACATGAATTTGTTTCCCAACGTGTTGAAAAAGCATCCACGCCTTATCTTATCAATGTTTTCGATGCAGAAGACAATGACGTCACAAACCAAACCATATTATTCCCTAATTATCAACTTATTGTTGTAAGTTACAACATGAAAAAAGTTCCATCCAAAGCCATAGAAAAAGTTCGTTTAATTATTGAACAAGCAAACCAAAAAGGTATTTCTGCTTGCATCCTTACAGCAACAGACAAAAACAAAGCAGAAGCTTTGCGTCATGAATACCAGTGGGCTGCTCCCGTCTACTTCGCAGATGATATCATTCTAAAAATGTTTGTCCGCAACAACCCCGGAATTGTCTTGATGCATGATGGTACCATCCTTAAAAAGTGGGCATGGCGAGATGTTCCTGACTTAAGCTCACTCAACCTTGAAAAACTTCGCCAAAAATATATGCAAAAAAAATAATGTTTCTGGTACGTAGATTAATGCAAGGCATCTTGATTTTGTGGGGGACTGCTACAGTTGTTTTTTTTATCTTTCATGCTCTCCCATCTGATCCTGCTCGGCTACTTCTTGGGCAACGCTCTGATTTATCCACGGAAATGGCTATCCGCAAAGAATTAGGACTAGATTTGCCCGTATGGAAGCAATATTTGCTCTATTTAAACGACCTTTCTTTTCTGGGTATAGGATCAAAGGATGAAACATCCCATTTCTACAAGGCACAAAGCGACATGATCTTCCCTTTTTTTACCATTCATCATACGACCGTTGGATTAAAAAAAATTAATTTTCGCACATCATATCAAAACAATAAACCAGTTCTTGCTTTAATTGGCGAGTTCTTTCCAGCAACTTTCTGGTTAGCTTTATTTTCCATGCTTTTAGCTTCTCTCCTAGGAATATTTCTAGGCACACTGGCAGCCTACCACAAGGGAAGTCCGCTCGATAAAAGTATATTAACCCTTAGTATCGTAGGGATGAGTATTCCTTCATTCTTTGCTGCTCTTTTGATGACTTATATTTTTGCTTTTTTGCTTGGCCACATCACGGGTCTTCCTATGTTTGGAAGCTTATACGAGATGGATTTAGAAACAGGGAAAACATACATGGCTTGGTCCCATCTCATCTTACCCACGCTCACTCTTGCCATTCGACCATTAGCAATTTTTACCTCGCTTACGCGTAATGCTGTTCTTGACCAACTATGCATGGAATATGTTCTCTTTGCCCGCGCAAAAGGCCTCTCTGAAAGACATGTTCTTTTTCGGCATATTTTAAAAAATGCCTTAAATCCCATACTTACGAATGTAACCGGTTGGTTTGCTTCGCTTCTTGCAGGTGCCATTTTTGTAGAATATGTTTTTGATTACAAAGGAATTGGCTTTTTGATTGTCCAAAGCCTTGAAAAATATGACTTACCTGTTCTGATGGGTTGCTTGGTCTTTGTCTCTTTTTTGATGATACTCATTAACATAATGATGGATATCCTTTATCATCTCCTTGATCCTAGAATTCAATTGCAATAAAGGATTTTTTTAATTTTTCCCTCTGGAAATTAAAAATATGTAGTAATTTTGGAAAAAATGTTGTTAAAAGTCCTATTGTTTGTCGTTGCATTATATTGCATTTTCGTAATTTCCGTTCGATGGCTTTTCCCTTGGCTTGTTCAGCTTTATATTAAAAGAACTTTAAAAAAATTAAATAAAAATTTCGAGGAAAATTTAAATTCAAAAAAATCTTATCGACAAAATTCAACGATTCACCAGAACGACAAAAAGTACGAGGACATTGAATACATTGACTACGAAGAAATCAAAGACAATACATGATTTGATGATCACAATCTTTTAAATTTTTTTGCTGCTTTTCTCCACAAAATACTAAAAAATCAACGAAAATTATTTATTTTTTAGTTTGAACAGGTGTATACGAGCGGAGAACAGCTTCTATATGAAACATAAGTTCACGCTTGTCATGGTTGGGATAAAAGGCATAGCCCTCTAGGGTAATAATTCTGTTGTTTACCACATCATGAAAGGTATAACTTAAAAAAGGCCCTCCCATGTAATCGTTAATAGTTTTCCACAGGTGACGAATTTCGATAGCTCGAGTATTATAAAAAGGAACGGTGTCCACTTCGGGAGGAAATTGCTCTTCGGTGCTCATGTATGAACCTTCGAGTTGACCTGGAATATATGCTTTAGTTATTTGATTTCGATATGCAAGGATATTTTCTGGCAATAATTGAGAACTATCCTTGAACTCACGGGTATAGACTAAAATTCCAATGGAATAATCTTTCGGTTCAAAACGGTACCAAGCAAAATCCTTAGCAGTTTTTGCAATGTAATAGCTTTCCTGCATCGTCAGATAAAAACCAAATTGTTCAGACATTTGCTTTTTAATTCGTTGATTAGCATATTGTTTAAAAACTTCTTGCAACCTCAAAATTTCCGTTTCCCTAAAGCTTTGAATGATATGATCAGCCTTTTGCTGTAAAAGTTGAATAGCCAAGCTATCATTTTGAGCATAAACATCTATGAACATTTGAGGATGAGCATACACATCCTGAAAGTAAAGAATACGATTTTTCTTTACCGTATCTGCAACATTGACTCGCAAAATTTTACGAAAAGTAAGATAAATCTTATCAAATTGCTGAGGCTCAATATATCTAGGAATAAACAAAGGTTCCGAAGCATTTACCCCAACGATATCTTGCTGTAACATATCCTTTACCACAAAACCAACTTGTCCTTTCCATTCTTTCTGAGGCATAATTACAAGTACTTCAGCAAGAGTTCCCGTTCCTGCAGGCAATTTGTTATCGATGGGGTGGTTGCAGGCAAAAAACATAATCAATATAACAATAGTGATTACAAAAGCCGATGCAAGTTTTTTCATGGTTTAATAATTTTTAAGGCCTGACCGATTTGCAAAGCATCACTTTTTAAATTGTTGATTTTCTTAATTTCTTCCATTGAAATTCCGTATTGCTGAGCTATTCCCCACAATGTTTCTCCCTGTTTAACAGTATGGTAAATGATTTTATTTTGGGTTGAAGATGTCGTAGAAGATGTTTTCGTCGTGCTAGAGGTTAAAGATTTTTGATTTAAATCCTTATTATTTGAGGTATTTAAAGCAGGGGGAACATAAGAAGAATAAATAATTAGTCTTTGATTGGGGTAAATGTAGTTGGAAGAAAGATTATTCCAAGCTTTAATTTGATTGATGGTTACACGATATTTTTTAGCAATGATGCCCAAAGATTCACCAGGAGCAACCACATGAATTTGTTTTTTCCCCATGGGGGGAAGCGAAGCGTTTAAAGTCTGCTTGTTAGGTTTAAATGTATCTATGATGCTAGAATCATTGGCTTTAAGTTTTGCAATCGTATCGTACAAAAGATTTTCGCGAGAAACAAAAGTCAGAGAAATACGACGAGGAATACGTAGCACACAGGGTTTTTCTGTCGAACCGGGAACCACTCGCTTGATGTATTGAGGATTCAAAAAAGCCAAATCATCTTCGTCAATACCTAGAAAATACGAAAGAAGTGAAAAGGGGACCTTTTCTCTTATGGTGATGGTATCTACATCTTTATCCGTATACAAAGGTTGATCGGGACTTATCCCATGTTCTTTATAAAAAGTCATCACATAACTTGCGGCAATGAAAGCTGGTACATATTGTTGAGTTTCACGGGGTAAGAAATGCTTGATTTTCCAATAATTTGTTTCACCATTAGCTCTAAAAATAGCCCTGTTAATATAAGCAGGTCCGGCATTATAAGCAGCTAGAACCAATGCCCAATCCTTATAAATGCTATATAAGTCTCGCAAGTGCCGGGCAGCAGCATCAGTAGCTTTTATGGGATCAAATCTATCGTCTACATACGATGACACATTCAAGTCATAAAGGATACCCGTTTTATACATGAATTGCCACAAACCTGCAGCCCCTGCACGCGACTTAGCAAGAGGGTTTAAAGCAGACTCAATTACAGCAAGATGTTTCAGCTCCAAAGGCAAATTATACTTATCCAATGTTTCCTCAAACAAAGGGTAATACAACTTGGATAACCCGATCAGACGTGCTACAAAATAAGGTTTTGACAAATAAAAGTCAATCCATCGACGAACATCAGTGTTGTATCGATATTCAAAAGGAGAATAATGATTTAAGTACTTTATTCGTTCAATCAAAATACTATCATTATAAGACACAGGAGTGATCGTCACAGGTGAGAAATGCTCACGTATAAAAAATTTTTCATTGACCATGTTTTCAAAAAAAATAGCAATGTTAGTTTTATCAATAGAAAGTGAATCTTTTTCTTCTTGGCTATACAAGAAGAAAGTGCAAGTTATAAACAGCCATCCAAAAAAAATTCGTTTACTTTTCATTCCGTGTTTAAAAATACAAAAAAATTATTTTTCAAACATCAATTACTTTTTTTCCAGCCGTCTTTTAGTGTAACCGTTCGATTAAATACTAAATGAGCTTCCGTAGAGTCTGGATCTAGATAAAAATACCCTATACGTTCAAATTGATAATGTACATTTGGTTGATGTATAGCATTTTTAAGATCAGGCTCAGCCCATGCTTGTTGAATCTTCAAACTATTTGGGTTTATATAGTCTAAAAAAGTTTTGCCTTCTTCTGGTTCAGCTGGATTGGGTACAGTAAAAAGCACATTGTAAAGTCTAACTTCTATGGGCAAAGCATGTGAAGCACTTACCCAATGAATGGTTCCTTTCACCTTACGACCTTCAGGATTTTTCCCACCTTTGGTGAAAGGATCTAATTCTGCGTACACTTCCACAACCCGACCAGTGCCATCTTTTTTATAACCCGTACATTTAACTACATAAGCATAACGAAGTCTTATTTCCTTTCCGGGTGAAAGGCGGAAATAATCTTTGGGCGGATTTTCCATGAAATCTTCTTCTTCGATGTAAAGCTCACGCGTAAACGGTACCTGGCGCGTTGGACTATCAGGCAACTCTGGATTGTTAATAGCAGTCAACCATTCAACTTCATTTTCTGGAAAATTGGTAATAATGAGCTTAATGGGATTTAGCACAGCCATTCTTCGTTCACTAATTTTGTTAAGTTCTTCGCGGACACAATGTTCGAGAAAAGCAAGTTCAATGGTATTTTCTCGTTTAGCCACACCTACTCGTTCAGCAAATGTGCGAATAGCAGTTGGTGGATATCCACGCCGACGCATCCCTCGAATCGTAGGCATACGCGGATCATCCCATCCGCTCACTATTTTTTGTTGCACAAGCTGGAGTAGCATACGCTTACTCATCACCGTGTAACTCAAGTTAAGGCGAGCAAACTCAATTTGTTGTGGGGCATGAATCCCAAGCTGTTGGATAAACCATTCATACAAAGGTCGATGAACTTCAAATTCAAGTGTGCAAATAGAATGCGTTATTCCTTCAATAGAATCTGACTGCCCATGAGCCCAATCGTATGTGGGATAAATGCACCATTTATTGCCTTGCCGATGATGTGGTACATGCTTAATGCGATACATGATAGGATCGCGCAAGTGCATATTAGGACTGTTCATATCTATTTTTGCCCTCAGAACCACGCTGCCATCTGGAAACTCACCATCACGCATGCGGCGGAAAAGAGTCAAATTTTCTTCAACGCTTCGATTGCGATGCTCGCACGGAATACCAGGTTGCGTAGGAGTAGTCCTATTCTTACTGATGGTTTCTTGCGAACATTCGCAAACATATGCTTTACCATCCATAATGAGCTTTTCTGCCCATTCGTAAAGCTGATCGAAATAATCGGAAGCATAATATTCCCCATCCCACTGAAAACCTAACCACTGTATATCTTCTCGAATAGCTTCAACATATTCTACATCTTCTGTCTCAGGATTGGTATCATCATACCGCAAGTTACACTTACCATGATATTTTTGAGCAATACCAAAATTTAAGCAAATACTCTTTGCATGCCCAATATGCAAATATCCATTAGGTTCAGGAGGAAATCGCGTATGCACATAATTAAACCTCCCTGTTTTCAAGTGCTCATCGATAATCTCTTCAATAAAATTTTTCGTTTCTTTCTTTTCTTCTTCTTTTTCGATGTGCATGTGTATTTTTGTGCAAAGTTAACAATTATGATTGAGTTGGAACTTAAAGGGCTACGGTTTAAATCCCCTATTGGGTGCTTTCCAGAAGAAAAAACGATACATCCACCTATCGAAGTCGACTTATTCATTTTCTATGATGGGCAAGCAGCCATGCTTACAGACAATTTAGATCATGCTTTGGATTATCAAGCCATTTATTTCGAAGTCAAAAAAATTCTCTCATCTCCGGCCAATTTACTAGAACACGCAGCTTATAGAATAGGAAATCATCTCATGCAAAAATTTTCATCCATCGTTGAAATGAAAGTAACCATCAAAAAAATCAAACCTGGCCTTGGAGGAGAAATTGAATCGGTGGGAGTAAAATATACATTTTCAAGAACTACGAATTTGTAAAATATTGTGTTTCGTACAGTTTCTTATAATAGCCACCCAAAGCCAAGAGTTCAGCATGGGTTCCTCGCTCTACAATCCGTCCTTTCTGCAATACAATGATTTCATCTGCATGGATGATGGTAGAAAGGCGATGAGCTATAATGATGGATGTGCGATTTTTCATGATATTTTTCAAAGCTTCCTGAATGAGTTTTTCACTTTCAGAATCTAACGATGAGGTAGCTTCATCCAAAATCAGAATAGGCGGATCAACCAGAACTGCTCGAGCAATGCTTATGCGTTGACGCTGCCCACCACTGAGCATGCTACCAGACTCGCCCACATTTGTGTCATACCCCAATGGCCACTCCAGAATAAAATCATGAGCATGGGCAATCTTTGCAGCTTCTATTACTTCTTCTTGAGTGGCACCGGGCTTTCCGATGGCTATGTTATTAAAAAACGTATCGTTAAAAAGAATCGTATCTTGGCTAACAATGCCAAAAAGTTTCCGCAAAGAAGAAATTTTTATTTTTTTGATGGGAATTCCATCGATCAAGATTTCTCCTTCCGTCACATCGAAAAAGCGAGGCAAAAGATCTACAAGTGTACTTTTTCCGGCACCTGAATGACCTACAATGGCAATAGTTTTACTCTTCGGAATGACAAGGTTTATATTTTCCAGCACTACCTCGTGTTCATACTTAAAAGAAACATTTTTAAACTCAATCTTATCTTTGAATTCGTGAATTTCTATGGCATCTGGAGCATCCATAATTACTTCGGGAGTTTCCAGAAGTTTTTCGATTCGCTCAAAAGAAGCCATCCCCTTCTGAAGGGAATATATGGAATTGGTAAAACTTTTGGCTGGGGGAATAACTTGCGAAAAAATCATGATATAAGCAATAAAAGATTCAGGAGCAAAATTCCGTGCATCATGTAAAACCATCAAAGAACCTACATATAAAATGATAACGAAAATGAAGATGGCAAGAAATTCCGTCAAAGGCTGAGCAAGACTACGACGACGAAAAATTTTATTCATGAGCTTTGTATACGACTGATTCAATCGCATATTTTTTTCATACACATAATCTTCCGCCGTAAAACTTTTGATGACGCGTATACTGCTCAATGTTTCTTCCACCATCGAAAGAAGCATTCCTAGCATCCGTTGACCAACTTGAGACTTTCGACGTAAGGATTTTCCAATATTTGCCAACAAGACGCCAATGAGAGGTAAAGCCATCAAAATAATTAGCGTCAGTTTGTAATTCATAAAAAATAACGCAAACAAATAAACTATGATGGTAATAGGATCTTTCAAAAAAGATTGTATGGACCCTAAAATAGTGTTGTCAATTTCCTGAACATCATTAGATAACTTACTCAAAACATCACCTTTCTTTTCGTTCGTAAAAAAGGAAAGAGGAAGGTTTAAGATTTTTTGATACATCTGATTGCGAATATCCATGATAACACCATTTCTCAAAGGAGCAATAAAATGAAGGGATAAATACGAGAAAGCATTTCTGAAAAAGAAGAAAATCACCACGAGTCCACTAATGATGAGCAAAGTGTTTTCTTTACCCTGATGTTGAATAAGATAAGTTATAGCAAAATTCAAATTATGTTGAATGGACGAAAGGGAAAAAGAAAAAGCAATAGGCTCATAGACTGGTTTTTCAAGACCAAAAAGTATTCGCAAAAACGGGATAACCATCGTTATTGAAAACAACGACGCCACCACCGACAGTATGTTAAAAAGAAAATATAAAAAAAGGCTCTTCCTATAAGGAAGAATGAGCCTTACAATTTTTTTAAAATATTGCATAAAATTAAACTGTCATGATATCTTTTTCTTTGGCTGCAATGATACTATCAATCTTTTCAATAAACTTATCCGTGAGCTGTTGAATTTCTTTTTCGGTAGCTTTTACTTCATCTTCTGGGACACCTTCTTTGGTGAGCTTTTTAACTTTTTCAAGAATGTTGCGGCGGATGTTGCGAACGGCTACTTTGGCTTCTTCACCTTCATTTTTAACTTGTTTTACAAGTTCTTTGCGTCGTTCTATGGTAAGAGGAGGAACACTTATGCGAATAACTTCCCCATTGTTGACGGGAGTAAAACCAAGATTTGCATTAAGGATTGCCTTTTCAATTTCCTTGAGTAAACTTCTATCCCACGGTTGAATGACAATGGTTTTAGCATCAGGAATATTTATATTTCCGACCTGACTTAAGGGTGTTAATTTACCATAGTAATCTACCTTTACCCCATCAAAAATCGAAGGATGCACCTTACCTGCTCTGATTTTAACCAGCTGTTTTTCTAAAAAAGAAACTGCCTGATTCATGGATTCCTTGGCTTCTTCAATTAACTTCTTTGAAAGATCTGTCATATGCAATGATTTTTATTGACTTTCGGAAATACTATTTTTCTTTCGTTGTTCTTCCAGCAATTTCTGGTACTCGCGATCTACCCATTTATCGTTCCATTTAAAAGCAATGAAATAATGCAAAATAAGCACCACAAACCATATGGAAGTCGGAAAAATAGCCCACGGAAAGGTGAAATTAAACAGGTAATAAAACAAAGCATATAAAATCCATAAAAGTATATTTCCCAACATGAAAATTACCAGATGTGCCTTGAAGTTAACTCTTCGCCTTGCCTGTTTCATCAACTCATCTTCCATGGTAAGCTCCTTTTTGCAAAAATAAAAAATTATTCTTCACTTTCTTCAGGATTGGGTCGCCCCTTGGGCTTTCCATGTTTCCAAAGGTATTCCAGCTCCTCTTGTTCTTTTTGCATGGCCTGAGAAATATCTTTATCGAGGAGTTCGTCCAAATTGGGTTGCCCAGCCATCACCCAAGCACTATACCAAAAAGAAGCTACCATCAACATGCTGTTCCGCAGATTTCGATAAACCATTTGATGTAAAAGACGATCGTATGTTTCGCAAAATTCTTTGCTAAATTGTTTTTTAATCACTCCATTCCTTTCTTCCACAATGTAAATTTGATTGGGATTATAATGCAAAAACAGTGAATCAAAAACATTGAGAACAGTATCCATCTGCCGGTGGCTTCGTTCGACCATTTTCCATGCAGCTTCTAATGGATTAGGTATATACTGAGCTCTACCTATGAAATAATCGTAATCTTTTGCAAAAAGTTCAGGTAGCCTCGATTCCCACAAGGCATGTACCCCCTTCTGATAGGGTTTTTTCCCGTCGTAAAATTGCGTGGTATGCAAGGGAACATTCGCATCTGCAATATAATGTCCTAAATTGGCTGAAATCCAAAGAATTTTATCAACATCCTTTTCTTTAAAGGCATGAACGAGTTGATAAAACATTTTTTCAATCCACCATGGAACGATCCCATACTTTTGCAAGGTGTCTTCAGAATATTTGGCCACAGCATCCTTCCAGCGCTTGGGGACTATCTCAAAAGGATTGTCGCCGTAGACATCAATGTCAATGTAATGCTTCTGTGCTTCGCCTTCCACCGTATGACTTCGCTTGTCAGGATCAATTGAATGAGCTATCAGATAATCTATGTGTTTTTTGTAAAAACCTATCATTTCCGGAGGCAACAAAAAAACAGCATATTTATTAATAAGTTTATGAGAAAAAAATCCCCACGAAAAAGAAGGGAATTGAACGAAAACAAGAAAAACAACAATAAAAAAGGTTTTTATGCTACTCTTCATATGCTATAATTTTATAACCATCATAAACAGGTACTTTTCTTGCCGTGTTGGGCGTAAAGCAATACTCTAACACATAATCAAGATGTAATTTTTGTAGTCTTGTTCGATGCATGGCTTTCTGTATATAACCCAAAAGATCGTGTTTAGCTAAACTCCATAAATCATAAGCGGCATGGGCACTATCGCAATCATAAGTGAAACCTCTTTCTTTTAATTTTTCGACCAAAGCTCCGGCAACAACACTGTCTTCAAGAGAAAATTTGTTTTTCCAACCAGCACACAATATCACAACATTCATGTCGCGACGAGCAAGAAAATCAGCAGCAGCATCAATATTGATATAAGAAACAATCACGCTCAAGCTGGCATTGTTTGTCATTTTAATGGTCTTCGTTCCATTGGTTGTAAGATAAGCTATTGAAGCGTTTTTTAGCTCCGGATTCATGAATTGGTCAGGAGAATTTCCTATATCCGCAAAATCAAGTTTTAATCCGTTTTTTTCAGCAGCCACAATGTACCCTTGCTGTTTGTATGCTATGGCTTCTTCTTCGGAAGCTACAGGGATAATTTGTTTAACTCCATATTCAATGGCCGTGCATATGCTTGTGGTTGCTCGCAAAACATCAATAATGGCCACCGCAAAAGGTTCTTGCGTCATAATATGCGGATAAAGTGCAGGAGAAAAGCAAACTTCTATGGTTGCCATGTAATTTTTGGCTTAAAATTATGCTTTTTCAGAAAATTCTTCCAAATAACGATAAAGTAAACGAACCCCAACACCCGTTCCACCAGTCGGTTGATAAAAATGTTCTTTTTCAAGAAAAGCAGGACCTGCAATGTCTAAATGAATAAAAGGTCCCGAAGCAAAATATTCTAAAAATTTTCCTCCCACCATGGCACCTCCATAACGAGAACCTGAATTAGAAATATCGGCCACTTCAGATTTTAAGCTTTCGCCAAACTCATCCCAAAGAGGCAGTGGTACGATGCGTTCGTAAACTCGATAGCTGATGTTTACCATTTTTTGAAAAAACGAATTAGCATTTTTTTCCATGCCTGCAATGGCATGATCTCCAACAGCAATGTGTGCAGCACCTGTTAGCGTTGCAATGGTAATGTTTAGCAAAGGATTAAACTGACCAGCATAAGCCAAAGCATCGGCAAGAATAAGGCGCCCTTCTGCATCCGTATTATTAACTTCGACGGTCTTACCATTATACATTCGAATTACATCGCCAGGAACAAGAGCTTTATTTCCAGGACGGTTGTCGGTGGCAGGAATTAAAGCATAAAGGTGAATAGGTAATTCCATGGTAGCCACTGCAAAAAATGTTGCGGCCACAGCAGCTGCTCCACTCATATCGCATTTCATCGTCTCTAAAGATTGTGTGGGCTTTAGGTTTATTCCTCCCGTATCAAAGGTTATGCCTTTTCCAACTAAAACCACGGGCTGCATCTTCCCTTTCGTTCCATCGTAATGAAGGATAGTAAAGCTTGGATCTATAAAACTTCCTTGATTAACTCCCAGAATACCTCCCATCCCCGCTTTTTCAATTTCTGCTCTTCCCCAAACGGTTATTTCTACATTGGAAAGATGACTTAATTTTTCTCGAATTCGCTCTGGAAGAGTCAAAGCATTAAGCACATTGGCTGGCTCGTTGACCAAATCTCTTGCAAAAAAAACAGCATCCCTTAGCACATCCAAAGTCCTTCCAATCTTTGCCCAGCCTGCCTGTATTTCCTCTAGTAAAAAAATCTTTTCCAAAGCATAAGTTTCCTTTTTCGTCTTGTACTTATCAAAAGAATAGGAAGAAAGCATCAATCCCTCTATGTAAGCTTCGTACCATTGGAGGTTATGGTCTACGATCCAAAGAAATACATTTTTTGCTTCTATCTCTTTTATTTTCTTAAAAGTTTTATGTCCAAAGCGTCGTAGTTGCTCAAGTTTATCATTTTCATCTGTCACCTCAGGCAAAAGAAAAAGAGCATCCAATCCAGGGTAACGATAAATAAAAGCTTCCTTGTTAGTTTCCAGTTGTCTTGAAATATATTCTCCGTAATTTTCAAGGTCTTTATGAGGAATAGAATTTTTATCTTTTACCACCCAAACGCGAACTTGAACTTGCTCTAAGTTACCCAAGGAAATAAATTCGGTCTTCATTTTTTTTGACAAATTTACCAGAAATCTTTAAATATTTTCCCCCCATAAAGTCCGTTTTAATTTTTTTAACAGAAAAAAACGTTAAAATGAAAAGATCGCATGGAAAAGTTTTTTCACCATTTTTTTATTTATAGAAAAAA
>Ga0272449_1000183_pt1 | contig 80855 bp, 83 predicted proteins | sample YNPCB0241_FD_198679 | JGI IMG/M metagenome (GOLD analysis project Ga0272449, IMG submission 198679) | Hot spring sediment microbial communities from Yellowstone National Park, WY, United States - YNP-CB-024-1 | ecosystem: Environmental > Aquatic > Thermal springs > Hot (42-90C) > Sediment...
AAAAATGGGCATGGGAGGACTCGAACCTCCGACCTCATTCTTATCAGGAATGCGCTCTAACCACCTGAGCTACATGCCCTTTAAAAGATTATAGATAAAAAATTTTTAAAAGTCAAAAGTATTTTGTGGATTTCTTTTAAAAATAAAACCACCTTAAAGGTGGTTTACTCTTTGACAACTAAAAAGTGAGGAGAAGGGTGTTTCAGCTTGAAGAGATTTCTATTTAACCAATTAAGGTCAAATAGAGTTAGAAAGAGGTTAATCCACCCGCAGCTTCCGCTACGGGTGCCTTGTTACGACTTCGCCCCTCTCACCGGGCTCACCCTATTTCCGTGAACACGGACCTTCAGGTGCTCCCGGCTCGCTTGGCGTGACGGGCGGTGAGTACAAGACCCGAGAACGTATTCACCGTGGCATGGCTGATCCACGGTTACTAGCGATTCCGGCTTCATGAGGTCGAGTTTCAGACCTCAATCCGAACTGGGGCTGGGTTTGATGGGATTTGCTCCGCCTTACGGCTTCGCGTCCCTTTGTCCCAGCCATTGTATCACGTGTGTCGCCCAGGGCATAAGGGCCATGCTGATCTGACGTCGTCCCCTCCTTCCTCCGTATTATCTACGGCAGTCTGGCTAGAGACCTCCGAGCTAAAACTCGGAGCAACTAGCCACGAGGGTTGCGCTCGTTGCCCCACTTAAGGGTACACCTCACGGCACGAGCTGACGACGACCATGCAGCACCTGTGCTGGCTTCCTGACAAAAATGTCAGGATCGTCACCCTTTCGGGCTCCTACTACCAGCATGTCAAGCCCTGGTAAGGTTCCTCGCTTGTCGTCGAATTAAACCACGTGATCCACCGCTTGTGCGGGTCCCCGTCTATTCCTTTGAGTTTTAGCCTTGCGGCCGTACTTCCCAGGCGGGGTGCTTAACGCGTTAGCTTTTTTGAAGCGACACTGGAAGGGTCGACACTTCCAATGTCTAGCACCCATCGTTTAGGGCGTGGACTACAAGGGTATCTAATCCTTTTTGCTCCCCACGCTTTCGTGCCTCAGCGTCAGGGCCGTTCTAGCCAGCTGCCTTCGCTTTTGGTGTTCCGTGCGATATCAACGGATTTCACCCCTCCACCGCACGTTCCGCTGGCCTCTCCCGGCCTCTAATCAGCCAGTATTTCTGGCCGTCCTTTTGTTGAGCAAAAGGGTTTGACCAGAAACTTAGCTGATCGCCTACGCACGCTTTACGCCCAGTAAAACCGGATAACGCTTGGGACTCACGTCTTACCGCCGCTGCTGGCACGTGATTGGCGGTCCCTTATTCCTGGGGTACACTCATCCCGATTAAATCGGGATTGTTCCCCCAGAAAAGCGGTTTACACTCCGAAGAGCTTCTTCCCGCACGCGGCGTCGCTTCCTCAGGCTTTCGCCCATTGGGAAAGATTCTTGGCTGCTGCCTCCCGTAGGAGTCGGGGCCGTGTCTCAGTCCCCGTGAGGCCGGACACCCTCTCAGGCCGGCTACCCGTCATCGGCTTGGTAGGCCATTACCCTACCAACTACCTGATAGGCCACTGGCCAATCCCCGAGCGAGAGGTGACTCTCTTTACTTCCTATCAAATTATGATAGGAAGACCATCGGGTATTAGCCCCACTTTCGCAGGGTTATCCCCGTCTCGGGGGTATGTTCCAGTGTATTACTCTCCCGTTTGCCGCTAAACCTCGTGCTAAAAAACACGAGGCCCGCTCGACTTGCATGCCTTAGACACGCCGCCAGCGTTCATCCTGAGCTAGGATCAAACTCTTAACAATAAACACCCTTCCCTCACTTTTTAGTTGTCAAAGAGCCTCTTTAAAACTAAATATATATTATACAAAAAATTAAATTTGTCAATTGTGGATAATTTATATTTTTCTCACTTTTATCCTTTTTTCTCGCCATTCTTTTATCTTTTGATGATTACCAGAAAGGAGAACTTTTGGTACTTTTAATACTTTTATTTGACCAGATTTATCACGAATTTTTAAAACTGCTGGTCGAGTGTACTGAGGATACTCATAATAAAATCCCAAATCCCAATGACCAATTCCCAATTTGTCTTTCTTAAAAGAAAAACTTTCTTCCTCTAGTGATTCCTTTTTAATTACTCCTGGAATTAATCGTGTGACCGCATCAACAATGACCATGGCTGGCAATTCACCACCGGTTAAAACATAAGGACCAATTGAAATTTTTTCATCAACAAATTTTTCAACTCGAGCATCAACGCCTTCATAACGTCCGCAGATTAAAATAATTCTTTTTAGTTTTGCGTATCTTTGAGCTATTTTTTGATTAAATTGTTTGCCAGCAGGAGTAAGTAAGATTGTTTTAGACCCCTTTTTAATATTTTTTGATCTTTCTAAAGATTTAACCGCTCTATAAATAACATCTGCTTTAAGAATCATTCCTGGCCCGCCACCATAAACTCTATCGTCAACAGTTTTGTGTTTATCTTTTGCCCATTTTCTCAGATTATGGACTTTAATTTCTATTAATCCTTTTTCTTTAGCTCTTTTAATGATTGAGGTATTAAAATAATTTTCAAAAACTTCAGGAAAAATTGTAATAATTTCAAATTTTATCATTTTTAAATTTAATAATAACTAACCCCCTCCCAAAGGAAAGGGGATTAGTTATAAATAAAAAGGAAAGATAAATTAGAGTTTTAGCTCCTCAGTGGTTGAAGTTGATTTAGTTGGGGTAGGAGCTTCAATTTTTAGATTGACTCGAGCCCTGTTTTTGAGTCCAACTAATCGGACTAAAGTTCTAATGGCTCTGGCTGTGGTACCCCCTCGTCCAATTACCTGACCAACATCAGCTGGATTAACAGAAAGAGAAAGAAGAACTCCCATTTCATCTACAGTTCTGGTGACTTTTACATCTTCTGGGTAATTGACGAGGGATTTGACCACATACTCAAGGAATTCTTGATCTTTTGGTTTGGCTGCCATAGGTTTTATTCAGAGATAACATTAATAACATTAATCCAGTCTTTCGACCTTTCCAAAATTTCTTTAAAGACTGGTTATTTTTCAGAGATTTCAAAGATATCAATTCAATATAAAAATAGAAAAAATAAATAAATTGTCAAGCAGACTTTTCCACAGCGGGTTTTTCTTCTTTTTTCTTTCTTATTTTTATTTTGATCTTTGGGGCATCAATAACTTTATTTTTTACCAATAAGTTAAAAACAGTCTCAGAAGGTTTTGCACCTACTGAAAGCCAATATTTTATCCTTTCAACTTTAAGAGTCGCCTTTTTGGTATGAGGATTATAGGATCCTAAATCTTCTAAAAAATCACCAAAAGGATCTTTCCTTTTATCTAGAACAATGATTCGGTAAGTTGGTTTATTTTTTTTACCTCTTCGAGAAAAAATTATTTTAAGCATATTTTTAATTTTTTTCAATTTGAATAAATTTTCTTTTTCCGATTTGAATAATTATTTTATCTTTAATTTCAATTTTCTTTTGCCAATTTCTTTCTACCTTTCCATCAATTTTTATTCCACCCTGAGAAATTAATCTTTTTATTTCTGATTTCGAAGGAACTAAATCTGTCTTTTTGATTAAATCAACCAACTTCAACTCTTTATCTTTTAATTTTAAAACTGGAATTTGAGTTGGCAATTTTTTTTCTTTGAAAATTCGATTAAACTCAGCCTCTGCTTTTTGAGCTAATTTTTCTCCGTGATAAATTTTAACGATTTCATAGGCCAATTTTGCTTTAAAATCTCGTGGATTTTCACCTTTTTCAATTTTTTCTTTTATTTCATTAATTTCTGATAAAGGAAGGTTAGTACAAAGGATAAAGTATTTAATAATTAACTGATCTGGGATAGACATTATTTTACCAAACATTTCATTTGCTTCAAAGTCAATGCCGATAAAATTATTAAAACTTTTACTCATTTTTTTAACCCCATCTGTTCCTTCAAGAAGTGAGAGAGTAATAATATCTTGTGGCTTTTGTCCAAGTTTTTCCTGAATTTCTCTTCCCATTAACATGTTAAGTAATTGATCTTTCCCACCAATTTCAACATCAGCCTTTAGGATAAAAGAGTCATAACCCTGAAGAATTGGATAAAGAATTTCATTTACTCCTAAAGGTAATTTTTTCTTTAAACGATTTTTAAAATCTTCTCTTTCTAAAAGTTTGTTAAGGGTAATAAGTTTTGTTAAGGAAAGAAAGTCATTAAGTTTTAATTTATTATACCATTCTGAATTATAACGAATTTCAACTCTTTCCAAATCAAGAATCTTTGCCACTTGTTTTTTATAATTTGCCATATTTTCTTTAATTTCTTTATCAGTTAATGGCTTTCGAGAAGAAACTCGACCAGATGGATCACCAATTTTTGCCGTGAAATCACCGATTAAAAAAATGACTTGATGACCGAGATCTTGAAATTCCTTTAGTTTTCTTAAAACAACAGCATTTCCCAAATGAATTTCTTTAGCGGTTGGATCAATCCCAAGCTTAACTCGAAGTTTTTTTCCTGATTCCAGTTCGTTTTTTAAATGTTTAAAATCAACAATTTCTTCAACACCCCGCGTCAAAAGTTCTTTAATTTTTTCTTTGTTTTTGAGCATAATAAAAGTATATCAGAAAAAAAAGAATTGACAAATTTTAAAATAAAGAGAAAATGAGTAAAGAAGGTAAAAAGGAGGTGAAAAATGCCAAAAATGTTAGAAACTTCGTATATTTGGAAAAATAAAGAAATTATTCCTTGGAATGAGGCGAAAATTCATGTCATGACTCATGCCCTTCATTATGGCTCTGCTGTTTTTGAAGGAATTCTCTGTCGAATGACAAATAAGGGACCAGCGATCTTTAGACTTAAAGATCATGTAAAGCGCCTCTTTAATTCAGCTAAGATCTATAAGATGGAAATTCCCTATACCGAAGAGGAAATTTCTCAAGCGATAATTGAATTAGTAAAGATCAACAAAATTCCAGATGTCTACATTCGGCCGATTGTTTTCCGAGGTTATAAAGAGTTAGGAGTAAATCCATTGAATTGTCCGGTAGAGGTAGTGATTGGAGCAATAAAATATGTCGAATATCTTTCCGGAGCTGATGAGGGTATTAAGGTTTGTATTTCGACCTGGCGTCGACCTCCTTCAACCTCTTTTCCTTCGATTGCTAAAGATGCGGGTAAATATGCACTTGGTCAATTGATTAAAATGGAGGCGATTGAAAGAGGATTTGTTGAAGCGATTGCTCTTACTGTTGAGGGAAATATTTCCGAAGGATCAGGAGAGAACATTTTCGTTGTCTCCAATCAAGTTCTTTATACTCCTCCCATAAGTGATGGAATTTTACCTGGTATCACCCGTGATTCAGTAATTATCATCGCTAAAGAATTAGGGATAGAAGTAAAAGAAATGTCTATTCCTCGCTCCTTTTTGGAAACAGCTGATGAAGTGTTTTTTACTGGAACTTGGGCTGGTATTACTCCAATTGTGGCTATAGAAAATGTCAAAATTGGTGACGGGAAAATTGGACCAATTACTAAAGAAATTCGTGCTGTTTACGATGAAATTCGATTTGCCCGCAGTAAAAAACATATGGAATGGTTAACATTTATTCAATTTTAAAAAAGGGGGCGAATTTTCGCCCCTTTTACTTTGAAAAATATATTATAAGTGATAAAATTTTAATAAATTATTATGCCTACTTATCAAGTGAAATCTTTTACTGGCTATGATGCTGATGAATTAGAGAGAAAGATTAGCGATTGGCTAAAAGAAAAGAAAAATATTGAAATTATTGAAGTTTCTCAAAGCCAATCACCAAAAGAAGACGAAATTGTTATTCTTGTTTTTTATAAAGAAAAAGAAAATTTATGATTTTGTGTTTTGATATCGGCGGAACAAAAATTGCCTATGGATTAGTTGAAGGAGGAAAAATTTTTGATTACCAAAAAATTCTTTGGCAAAAACCATTAAATAAGGAAAAATTTCTTCAAAAAATTATTGAAATTATTAATCAATTTAAATCTCAAGGTTTTAAATTTAAAGCCATTAGCCTTGGTGTTGCTGGTCAGGTTAACTTTAAAGAAGGAAGTGTTATCCTTTCACCAAATATTTCAAAAAAAAGAGAAAAAATTTTTTTAAAGAAAATTTTGGAGGATAAATTCAATTTACCGATTTTTTTAGATAATGACGCAAACTGTTTTACTTTAGGTGAAGCAGTTTTTGGAAAGGGGAAAGGGAAAAATTTTATTATTGGTTTAACTGTTGGCTCAGGAATTGGTGGTGGAATGGTGATTGATAAAAAAATTATTAGAGGTAAAGATGGTTTTGCTGGTGAATTTGGACATTTTATTTTAGAAATTGGAGGAAGGAAATGTCTCTGTGGAAGAAGAGGTTGTTTTGAAGCTTATGCCAGTGGTCGGGCGATGAAAGAAATTTATTTTGAAATTTTTGGGAAGGAGAAAACAACTTTTGAGATAGAAAAAGAGTTTTATGAAAAAAAATCTGAGGCAATTTTTATTGTTAATGAAATAGCCCGTTGGTTAGCCATTGGCATAGCTAATCTTGTGAATATTTTAAATCCAGATTTAGTGATTTTAGGCGGAGGGATGATTCGTTTTAAGCCATTTATTGAGATCGCTTTTAAAAATATTAAAGATTGGCTTTTAGTTAAAGAGACAAAAACAGAATTTTTGATTTCCGAACTTAATGAGAGGGCAACAATTTTAGGTGCTTTTATTTTAAATGAAGAATATGACTTGGAAAAAGAGAAAAATTGAAAAATTGCCTTCTTTCAAAAGAAAAAAGAAAAGAATCAATTTTTTTAAAAAAATTTTTTCTTTTATTTTCTTTTTTCTTATTTTAGTTTGTCTTTTTTCAATTTTTGTTTATTTTTGGATAGCTAAAGATTTACCAGATCCAAATAAACTTATTGAAAGAGAAATTCGTCAATCAACAAAAATTTATGATCGAGAAGGGAAAACTGTTCTTTATGAAATTTTTACTGATCAAAGAAGAACATTAGTTGAGCTTCATCAAATTTCCCCCTATCTTATTCATGCTACTATTGCTGCTGAAGATAAATATTTTTATGAACACAAAGGTTTTTCTTTTAAAAGCATTCTTCGGGCTTTAATAATGAATATTTTAAAAGGAAAAAAGATTCAAGGAGGCTCAACCATTACTCAACAATTAATTAAAAATGCTATTTTAAAACCAGAAAAAACTTATGCTCGGAAATTAAGAGAACTTATTTTAGCCTATCAAATTGAGAAAAAATTTTCTAAAGATGAAATTTTAAAGATGTATTTAAATGAAATTCCCTATGGTTCAAATGCTTACGGAGTTGAGGCAGCGAGTCAAATTTATTTTGGGAAAAAGGCATCTGAATTAACTTTAGATGAAGCAGCACTTTTAGCTGCCCTACCAAAAGCGCCAAGTTATTATTCTCCTTACGGTGAGAATAAAGATAAATTGATTGCTCGACGAAATTATATTTTAAAAGAAATGCTTGATTTAGGATTTATTTTAAAAGAAGAATATGAAAAAGCAAAGGAAACAGACACATTAAAAAAGATAAGGCCAAAAAAAGAAAGAATGATTGCTCCTCATTTTGTGATGTATGTTAAAGATCAATTGATTGAGAAATATGGTCATCGAATGGTTGAACAAGGCGGATTAAAAGTTATTACGACTTTAGATTTAAAAAAACAAAAAATCGCCGAAGAAGCAATTTTAAAAAATGAAGAAAATCTTAAAAAATTTGGAGCAACAAATGCTTCTTTAGTAGCAATTGATGTTAAAACAGGAGAAATTTTAGCCATGGTTGGTTCAAAAGACTATTTCGATGAATCAATTGATGGTTATGTTAATGTTGCTCTTTCACCTCGTCAACCAGGTTCATCTTTTAAGCCAATTATCTATGCCAAACTTTTTGAAAAAGGTTATACTCCAGAAACAATTCTTTTTGATGTTGTGACAAATTTTGGTCCTGATGGCTCTGGTAAAGATTATATTCCAAAAGATTATGATGAAAAAGAAAGAGGACCAATTACCATAAGAAAGGCTTTGGCCGGTTCTTTAAATATTCCGGCGGTAAAAGCTCTTTATTTGGCTGGACTTGATAATGTTTTAGATTTAGCAGAAAAAATGGGTTATACAACTTTTAAAGATAGATCTCGATTTGGTTTAGCGATTGTTTTGGGTGGAGGGGAAGTAAAGCTTTTAGAACATACCGCTGCTTTTTCTATTTTTGCTCGCGAAGGAATTAAAATTCCTATTTCTTCTATTTTAAGAGTTGAAGATGCTAACGGGAAAGTATTAGAAGAAAAAAAAGAAGTTGTGCCAGAAAGAGTTTTAGATGAAGAAGTTTGTCGAAAAATAAATGATATCCTTTCTGACAATAGTGCTCGGGCTTTTATTTTTGGTGAGAAAAATTATTTAACCCTTCCTAATAGACCAGTGGCGGCTAAAACAGGGACGACTCAAAACTGGCGCGATGCTTGGATAATTGGTTATACTCCTTCATTGGTCGCTGGAGTTTGGGTTGGTAATTCTTCAGGAGAAGAGATGAAAAAAGGGGCTGATGGTTCAAAACTGGCAGCTCCAATTTGGAACTATTTCATGAGAGAAGCACTAAAAGATGCACCAGTTGAAGAATTTACCCCGCCAAAACCAGACATTGTTGATAAACCAATTTTAAAAGGAGAAATTCCAGAGATTGTCGTAAAAATTGATAAAGCCTCAGGAAAGTTAGCTACTGATTTAACTCCTTTAAGCTTTATTGTCGAAAAAAAATATAAAATTTATCACTCAATTCTTCATTATGTTGATAAAGATAATCCAAGAGGAGAAGCTCCAACAAATCCGGAGAAAGATCCAATGTATCTTCGTTGGGAAGAAGCAATAAAGGATTGGATAAGAAGGAATAAAATTGCTGTTGAATTACCACCGACTGAATATGATGATTTACATACTTTAGCTAACCGTCCCAAAATTCAAATTAATTATCCTTTAAATGGCGCGGTAATTTCCTCAAACATTCTTCCTATTTCTGTTTTGGCGGAAGCACCCAGAGGAGTAAGGGAAGTAAAAGGTTTTATCGATACCTTTCCTTTCGATAAGGTTTATAATTACCCCTATAATCTTTCCTTAAATACAACCGGTCTTTCTCCTGGTTATCATAAAATTACTGTTTATGCCTGCGATGATATAGATAACTGCCAAAGTAGTTCAATTAATATTAATTTGCTTCAAAATTTTAGACCAACCATTTTCTTTCTTTCCCCTAAAAATAATGAAAATATTTATTTAGAAAGTTTCCCTTACCCAATTTCTCTTTCCTTACCGATTGTTAAAATAAAAGAAATAAATCTTTATTTTAGAAAGCTTAACACTCTTGAGAAAAAATTAATAGCTAAAATTACCTCTCCTGATCAATTTCGAATTAACATCGATTGGCTTGATTCTTTTGAGGCCGGGCAGTATGAATTATTTACCGAAGCATTTGATATAAATAATTTGCCAATTGAAAGTGAAAAAATAATTGTTAATATATATTAAAAATGAAAAAAATTTCTTCATTACTTTGGCAATCAATTTCTAAAGCGGGGATAGAGAAGGAGATGAAATCCGCTTTAGTAATTGAAGAATTTAAAAAAAATCTTGTGGCTGAATTTGGGGAAAAAATTTTGAAAAAAGTTAAAATTTTACATTTTAAAAATGGGATTTTATCGATTTCTGTTTTAAGTTCAGTTGTTGCTCAAGAGATAAAATTAAATGAAAAAAGATTAATTGAGAAAATTAATCGAAAATTCAATAAAAAAATTGTTGAAAGAATCTCCTTTTTCTCTTAATTAAATTTTTTATTTTAATTAATGTGTTAATACATTATAGAAAAGTGAGACATTAAATTTGAAACAATGCGAGAGCGATTTTAATTAAGCCATTAAATTAAAAATTCTTTTTTCTTCCGCTAATTAATTATCGTATTAACACATTAAAACGACTAATGGTTTAAGATGAATAATCCTTGCCTTCTATTTTTCATTACCCCATCCTTTATCGTGTTAACACATTAAGAAAGTTTTTAAAATCAATCTTTATGATATAATTTTTTTTATGATTCAATTTAAAATTTTCAAAAATTTTCCCCATCTTGTTTATGGAGTTTCGACAAAAAGAGATGGTTCAATGAGAGTAATTAAGCAAAAAGAAAAAAATAAGAGAGCGCTTAAAAATCGCCAAAAATTTCTTTCCTTATTTAATTTAAAAATCAAAGATACGGTTTGGGCCTCCTTAGATCATCAAGGAAAAGTAAAAATTGTTACCTCTAAAAATCGTGGTCAACGGATTAAAAATGTTGATGGTTTAATTACTAAAGAAAAAAATCTTTTTCTTTCTTTAACCGTGGCTGATTGTTTTCCGGTCTTTTTTTTCGATCAAAAAAAAGAAATTGTTGGTTTAGCCCATGCAAGTTGGCGAGCCATTATTAAAGGTTTAATTACTCGGATGATTAAAATAATGAAAAACAAATTTTTATCTCAAGGGAAAGATATTTTAATTGGTATTGGTCCTGGTATTCGATCTTGTCACTTTGAAGTGAAAGAAGATGTGGCGAAAAAATTTCTTTCTCGTTTTTCTAAAAAAGTCTTAATCAAAAGGAAAAATCGGCTTTTTATTGATTTGCCAATGGCCATTAAATTAGAAGCATTTAAAAATGGTATTTTAAGAAAAAATATTGAGGAAATAAAAGAATGTACTTATTGTTTAAAAAATAAATATTTTTCTTATCGGCGGGATAAACCAAGACCAATGAAAACCATGATGGCCTTTATTGGTCTGCGAAATGTTCCTTGAGGAACAAATTGATATTTTGGCTTAAATAAAAGAAAATTTGGCAGATTAAAAACAAATTTTTACGGGAATTTTAAAATATTCCGCCAAAAATTCAATTTCTTCTTTTAATTGATTTTCATATTCCTGACGGTTTTGAAAGAAAATCTTTTTATATTCCGGCAAAAAGCGCGGATAATGCAATTTTAAAACCCTTTCTAAACCTTGCCAATTTTCTTTTTTTGTATTTAAACTATCAAACCAAATTTTATCAACCTTATCTTTTAAAATTTCAAAGATCCTTTTTAAATTAGTAAAATAAGGCAGAATTGGTCCAATAAATCCATAAGTTTTAATTCCTTCCTTTTTCAATCTTTTTAAACATTTTATTCGCTTTTCTACTAAACTTGCCCCAGGTTCAAAAAGTTTTTGGGCTTTTGAATCTAAAGTGGTAATAGTGAAACCTATTTCCACCAAAAATTTATATTTTTTAAAAAGAGATAAATCTCTTAAAATTAAAATTGATTTTGTTAAAATTGAAACTCGCCATTGAGCTTTAAACAAAATTTCTAAGCATTTTCTTGTCAATTGATATCTTTCTTCTAAAGGGTTATAAGGATCGGTGATGGTTGAAAAAAAGACTTCATCTTTTAAATTTTTATATTTCCCATTGATTTCTTTCTCTAAAATTTCTGGAGCATTAAGTTTGATTTCTAAAAAATTACCCCATTTTTCATTTGGCCGAATTTTTGAAATAAAATGTTGATTATAACAATAAACACAGCCATGAGGACAGCCAAGATAAGGATTTAAAGTATAACCGCCGAGTTTAGATTTATTAAGAATCGATTTTGCCTGAATGAAATTTATTTTCATATTTATATTCTACCACTTTTAATTATTTTTTTATTTACTTCTGTCCCACCATATTAACGTGTTAACACACTGATGAGAAATTGGCAATGGATGTTTGTTACTACTTTTAAAATTTTTTATTTTTTCTTTTTCATATTTCTTGCTTCCTCTTAACGTGTTAACACGGTGTAATAGAAAGAGAATAAAAGAATAAAGGGAAACTATTATCAGGAAAAATATTTTAAATAGCCCCGACGGGAATCGAACCCGTATTGCCAGATTGAAAGCCTGGCGTCCTAACCGTTAGACGACGGGGCCAAAAAATTAAGGGTGAATGATATTAATTTTAATCAACATTTTCTTTTTGTCAAATGTTTTCAACATCAATTAATGTATTAACACGCTGTTGTAGAAAAAAAGAAAATTTTTGATAAAATATTAAATTGATCAATTTATGATGAAAAACGATTTAACGATTTTGGGAATTGAAACGAGTTGTGATGAAACATCTGCTAGTTTGTTAAATATCAAAAATCATAAATTTAAAATTGTGAGTAATGTTGTTTTCTCACAGGTAAAAATTCATGCTCAATATGGTGGAATTGTGCCAGAAGTGGCAGCCAGAAAACATGCGGAAAACATTGTTTTTGTCCTAGAAACTGTCATAAATCCCAAAAAAATTTCTTTTGATGCCATTGCGGTAACAAATGGACCAGGGTTAATTACTTCTCTTTTGGTTGGTGTTGAAGCAGCTAAAACATTGGCTTTTTTAACAAATAAACCATTAATTCCCGTTAATCACCTTGTTGCTCATATTTACTCAAGTTTTATTAACAATTGGCCATTAGAAATTAAAAATTTTTTACCAGCGGTTTGTTTAGTTGTTTCAGGTGGACACACGGAGTTGATTTTAATGAAAGATTTTGAAAAATTTGAAAAAATCGGTCAAACCCTTGATGATGCTGCTGGCGAATGTTTTGATAAAGTTGCCAAAATTTTAGGTTTGGGATATCCAGGAGGACCCATCATTTCTGAGTATGCTAAAAAATGGAAATCCCAAACAAATTCAAAAATTTTAATTAATTTGCCTCGGCCAATGATTAATTCTCCTGATTTTAATTTTAGTTTTTCTGGACTAAAAACTGCTGTTTTATATAAAACACGTCAACTTGGTGATTTTAAAACCAGCCAGCTTATTCCTTTAATTTGTCATGAGGTTGAGAAAGCAATTGTTGAGGTTTTAGTGGAAAAAACAATTAAAGCGGTTAAAAAATTTAAGGCTAAATCAATTATTTTAGGTGGTGGCGTAACAGCAAATGATTTTTTACGTAAATCATTTAAAACTAAAATTAAAAATTTAAAATTAAAAATTAACCTTTTCATTCCGCCAAAAAAATTGTCTACTGATAATGCGGTTATGGTTGCCATTGCCGGGTATTTTAAATTAAAAAAAACACCAAGAAAAGATTGGCTTAAAAAATTTGCTTGGCGAAAAATTGAAGTTGATCCAAATTTAGAAATTTAAAGATATATTATTTCAGTATCATCATTAATTTCGATCCCCCTTTTTATCCATTTCCTCTCTGCCTTATTATAAGATGAAAGAAAAAGAATCTTTTTTTCCTTATCAAATTCTGTGAGTCTCCCTATTTCCCCCTCTTTAGTTTTAGTGCCCGGTATAGTTTTTAAAACAATAACTTCTTTATTTAATTCTAAAAGGTCTGGATTTTTTAAAATTTCTGAACCAGAATAACGAATAACTTTTCTTTTCTCTGGATTTTCCATGTTAAAATAAATAATAAACAAAAATTAAAAAATGTCAAAATATATTTCAAAATCAGAAAAGGAAACAGAAAAAATTGCTGGAAAATTAGCCAAAAAATTAAAAGGTGGCGAGGTCATTGGTTTAATTGGTGATTTAGGAACTGGAAAAACAGTTTTTGTTCGTGGTTTGGCTAAAGCTTTTGGCATTAAAAAAAATCTCACCAGCCCAACCTTTGTTTTAATGAAAGTTTATAAAATTGAAAATTGGCCATTGGGAATTGAAAATTTTTTACATGTTGATGCTTATCGATTAAAAGATGAAAAAGATTTGATTGAGATTGGTATTTTGGATTGGCTTAATAAAAAAGAGAGCATTATAATTATTGAATGGGCTGATAAAGTAAAAAAAATTTTACCAAAAAATTCAATAATTATAAAAATGAAATTTGGGAAAAAGAAAAATGAAAGAATTATTGAAATTAATTAAGGTCCTAATTTTTGGGTAAAGAAAATTCCCTTTTGTCCTCCACCAGACCATTTTCCTGAAAGAAAATATTGAGGAAGAGCACCAGGTATAGGTACAACAACCCCCTCAAATGTTAATTTCCCTGCCTTTCCATAAGCAACAAAATAAATTTTAGTAATGTTCTCACATTTTGCTTCTTTGATAGGATTTTTCTTAGCCCAAAGAATAGAAACATTTCCTTCAAGAGAAGAATTTTTTGGGTAAAAGGTGATAACTAAAGGAGTAGGAATTCCCATCGCGACTATTCTTCCTACCCAAACACCGGTGTAAGGATAAGCTGGGCAGTTTTGAGAAAATATTTTTAAAGGAAAAAGAAAAATAAAGAGAGTGAGAAAAAGGAAAAATATTCGTTTCATACATTTTAATTTTTACTCATTTTTTGAAATTGTCAAGTTATTTTAAAAAAGTAAAATTAATAAATATGGAAAAAGTTTATCAACCAAAAAAATACGAAGAAAAAATTTATCAACTCTGGCAAGAGTCAGGCTTTTTTAATCCTGATAAATTACCAAAAAGAAAAAAAACATTTACTGTTGTTATCCCTCCACCAAATGTTACTGGTTCGCTTCACATGGGTCATGCTTTAAACAATACCATTCAGGATATTTTAATTAGATTTTACCGAATGAATAATTATCGCACCTTATGGGTTCCGGGAATTGATCATGCTGGGATTGCTACTCAAAATGTTGTGGAAAAGGAATTAAAAAAAGAGGGTTTAACTCGCCATCAATTGGGTCGGGAAAAATTTTTAGAAAGAGTTTGGCAATGGGTTGAAAAATATAGCCATTTGATTATTGAGCAATTGAAAAAATTAGGTTGCTCTTGCGATTGGAGTCGGCAAAGATTTACTTTAGATAAAAATTATACAAAAGCAGTTTACACTGCCTTTTTACATTATTATAAAAAGGGTTTGATTTATCGCGGGCCAAGAATTGTTAATTGGTGTCCAAGATGCGAAACAGCTATTTCTGATATTGAAGTTAAATATGAGGAACGAAAAAGTAAATTGTGGTACATTAAGTACCCACTAAAAATTTCCAATTCCCAATGCCCAACAACCAAGAAAATCCAAGATTTTATTATCGTGGCGACAACCAGGCCGGAAACAATGCTGGCTGATACAGCGGTAGCTGTTAATCCAAAAGATGAAAGATATAAAAATTTAATTGGAGAAAAAGTTATTTTGCCAATAGTTAATCGAGAGATTCCGATTATTTCCCATCCTTTAGTTGATCCAAATTTTGGTACTGGAGTGGTGAAAATTACCCCCGCTCATGATGTAACTGATTGGCAAATTGGTAAAGAAAAAAAGTTGGCGGTGATTAATGTTATTGGTCCTGATGGAAAAATGACTAAAGAAGCGGGAAAGTTTGCTAATTTAACGACAAATGAAGCCAGGGAAAAAATTTTAGAAGAACTAAAAAATTTAAATCTTTTGGAAAAAGAGGAAGAATATACTCATAATTTAGCTCTTTGTGATCGTTGTGGTACGCCGATTGAACCACAAATTTCAATTCAATGGTTTTTAAAAATGAAAGATTTAGCCAAGCCAGCTGCTGAAGTAGTTAAAAAGGGAAAAATAAAAATTATTCCTGAAAGATATAAAAAAATTTATCTTAATTGGCTGGCGAAAGTTGAAGATTGGTGTATTTCAAGACAGTTATGGTGGGGGCATCCACTTCCTGTTTTTTTCTGCCAAAAAAACCAGAAAGAAACCAAAAATTTTGTTGTCGCTATCAAAAAACCGAAAAAATGTCCTTTTTGTGGTCAGTGTGAAATGAAACAATCAGATGAGGTTTTAGATACTTGGTTTTCTTCGGCTCTCTGGCCATTTGCAGTTTTTAATTGGCCTAAAAAAACAAAAGATTTGAAAAGATATTTTCCCACTAATTTTCTTTCTACCGCTCAAGAGATTTTATATTTATGGGTGGCGAGAATGATTTTTTCTTCTTTAGAGTTCACTAAAAAAATTCCTTTTAAAGAAGTCTATATTAATCCAACAGTTTTAGCCATTACCGGCCAAAGAATGAGTAAATCATTAGGAACTGGCGTTGATCCATTAGAAATTGGTGAAAAATATGGTTTTGATGCGGTGAGAATGGGTTTAATTTACCAAACCAGTCGTGATCAGCAGGCTTTTAAATTTGATGAAAGAGCGATTTTAGCCAGTAGAAATTTTATCAATAAATTATGGAACATCAGCCGGTTTATAAAGATGTCAGTAGACAAAATCCCAAATCCCAAATCCCAAATCCCAAAAAAATTCAAAATTTTAACTCTGGCGGATAAATGGATTTTAAGTCGGCTAAATACAATTATTGAATCAACTACAAAAAAAATAAAAAATTATCAATTTGGTGAGGCAATTCGCGAGCTTTATGATTTTGTTTGGCATGAATTTGCTGATTGGTACTTAGAAATAGCTAAATTTCAGATCTCAAATCCTAAAACTAAAAACTCAACAGTGCTTATTCTTTATAATTCACTCCTTAACATTTTAAAATTACTTCATCCTTTTATTCCCTTTGTCAGTGAAGCAATCTATCAACTAATAGCCAATGATGAACAACAAAAAACAAAACTATTAATGATTGAGAATTGGCCGAAAGCAAATAAAAAATTAATCAATAAAAAAGCAGAAAATGATTTTGAAAAAATAAAAGAATTGATTGTTGAAATTCGCAACTTTAAAGCAAAAGAAAAAATTCCATTTAATGAAATTAAAAAATATCAGATAAAAGAGCCATCAAAAATTATTTTAGCTAACCAAGAAATGATTGAAAATTTAGCCAAAGTCAAACTTTCATTCAGGTGACAGGCACCAAAAAGAGGCGGTTTTAAACCCAGATAAATTCTGCTCAATAGGACGAAAATTTAAAAATGGCAAAAATTTGCTCAAAATTTAGAAATCATTAGAAATTACGGTCTTATTTTAAGGGACAGTCCCCAAGCGAATTAGGTTCCTAATTGCCAACTTTCTAAATATTTTTTTTGTTTTTTTGTTAATTTATCAATCTTTATTCCCATTGATTTTAATTTTAAGAAGGCAATTTTTTCTTCTATTTCTTTAGGCAAAAAATAAACTTTTTTCTCAAGTTTTTTTGCCTTTTTTACAAGATATTCTTGAGCTAAAGCTTGAGTGGCAAAACTTAAATCCATTACTTCTGAAGGATGACCTTCAGCTGCCGCTAGATTAACTAATCGTCCTTGGGCTAAAAGATAAATTTTTTTATTGTTTTTTAAAGTGTACTCTTCAAGATTTTCACGAATCTTTTTTTTATTTTTGGCAACTTTTTCTAAATCTTTTAAATTGATCTCCACATTAAAGTGACCGGCATTCGCTAAAATTGCCCCATCTTTCATTTTAAGAAAATGTTTGGCAGTTAAAACATCAATATTACCGGTGACTGTCACAAAAACATCGCCAATTTTGGCCGCTTCAATTGCTGGTAAAACTTTAAAACCATCCATTCTTGCTTCTAAAGCTTTAATCGGATCAACTTCACAAATAAAAACATTTGCCCCCATACCTTTAGCTCTTTGAGATAAACCTTTACCACACCAGCCATAACCAAAAATAACAAAATTTTTACCAGCCAATAAAATATTTGTTGCTCGCAAAATTCCATCTATTGTTGATTGGCCGGTACCATAGCGATTATCAAAAAGATTTTTTACTCGAGCATCATTGACAGCTATGATTGGGAAAGGTAACTGACGATTTTTCTCTAAATTTTTTATTCGAATTATTCCAGTAGTTGTTTCTTCTGAACCACCAATAATTTGGTGATATTTTTTTGTTTTAACCGCTAAACTGATTAAATCAGCACCATCATCAATTAATAAATCTGGTTTTTGGGAAAGAATTTTTAATAATGCTTGATAATAAAATTTTTCATTTTCACCACGATAAGCATAAACAGGAATTTTTTCATAAATTGTTAAAGCAGCTGCTACCTCATCTTGAGTTGATAAAGGATTGGAAGCAGCTAAATAAATTTTGGCCCCTCCCTTTTTTAAAGTTTTAATTAAATTAGCGGTTTCAGTGGTGACATGTAAACAAGCGCCGATTTTTAAATTTTTAAACGGCTTTGTTTTGGAAAATTCTTTGGCAATTAAAGAAAGAACAGGCATTCTTTGTTTAGCCCACTTGATTTTTTTCTCACCAACTGGTGCCAGTTTTTTAAAATTTATTTTTTTCATATTTTATTCTGTAACTCTAAAGACTTCTTCAACAGTTGTTATTCCTTCTAAGGCTTTTAAAATCCCATCTTGAACCATCGTTATCATTTTCTGTTTTTTTAATGTTTTTCTTATTTCATATTCAGAAATTTCTGCTTTAAGGATTAATTTTTCTATTTCGTCATTGACAGTGAAAAATTCAAAAATTCCAGTTCTTCCTAAATAACCGATATTTTGACAATTTTCACAACCCCTTCCTTTATAAAACTTTAAATTATTGAAATCAATTTTCCCCTTCTCTTCTTCAGGGAGATCGTTTAAGATAATTTTTACTCTTTCTAATAAATCCTGAGGAATTTTTACTTCTTCTTTACAATTTTGACAGATTTTTCTTACCAATCTTTGGGCCATGACTAAATTTAGGGCTGGAGCTAAAAGATAAGGTTTAACCCCTAAAACTAAAAATCTTGGAATCGCTCCCGCTGCATCATTGGTATGAAGAGTTGAAAGAACAAGATGGCCAGTTAAAGAAGCCTGAACAGCAATTTCAGCTGTTTCACTATCTCTTATTTCACCAACCATAATGACATCAGGATCTTGTCTTAAAATTGAACGAAAAGATTTGGCAAAACTTTGTCCTTTTGAGGTATCAACCGATGTTTGAGTTACTCCTTTCAACTCGTATTCAATCGGTTCCTCTAAAGTAATAATTTTTATTTCTGGTTTATTTATGTACCTTAGGATAGCATAAAGAGTTGTTGTTTTTCCTGCTCCAGTTGGTCCAGTGGTGATAATTAATCCGTTTGGTCGGGTAATTTCCCTTTTAATAATTCCAAGATATTTTTCTCTTAAACCAAGATTTTCAAGTTCGATAAATTGATATGGCATTAACAACCTAATGACAACGCTTTCTCCAAAAGGAGTTGGAAGGGTTGAGACTCTAACATCAATTTTTTCGTTAGCAAAAAAGATAGAAAAATGTCCATCTTGTGGTTCATCAGTGACATTAATTTTTAATGAAGAGATTAATTTAATTCTTGAAATAAGTGGTGGCCATAAATCTTTTGGGATATTAGCAACATCGTGTAAAATTCCATCAATTCTTAATCTAAACTTAATATTTCTTTCTTCTGCCTCAATATGAATATCAGAAGCCCTCGTTTTTATCGCTAAAGCAATGGTTAAAGTCACAATCTCTGAAGGTGAGGCATGATAAATTTCTTTTTCAAAGTCTTTAAATGTTTTTATTTTTGCTTGATAGGCAGAAATTTCCTCTTCAGTGATTTCTACCCCTTTCTCTCTTTTTTTAATTTTTGGTAAAGTTTTGTAAAGCTTTAAGGCAGAAGAGAAACTGATTAATGAAGTAAGAAAAAAAGAAACGGTTAAACCAGTTTCCTCTTCTATTCTTGATTTAAGTTCTAAAACTTTTGGGTCAGTTGGATCAACTATGGCCAAATTTATTTTTCTTTCACTTTTTGAAAAAGGAATAACTTTTAAATTTTTTGCTTCCTCTTCGCTAACGATTCTTAAAACTTCAGGAGGAATAGAAATACCTTTTAAGTTGATATAAGGGATGTTTAAAAAAGCTGCTTTTTTTTGCGTTTCTTCCTCAATTTTTTTAATTTTTAACTCTTCAAGCTTTTCTTCAAGTTTTGCCTTTTTTTCATTTTTAAAATCCATATTATTATTTTACCGATTATATATTCTTTGTCTAATTGCTTCTATTTCCTGTTTAATTCTTCCTTCTTCTTCTACCTCCTTTTTTATCTTTCGCCAGGCGTGCATCGCGGTTGTGTGATCACGATTTCCTAATTCTTTTCCAATTAAAGGAAAAGAGGCATCTAATTCTTCTCTTAAAAGATACATCGCCACTTGTCGAGGAATAACCAATTCTTTTTTTCTTGAACTACCGGTTAATTCCTGAAGTTTTAAGCCGTAGAATTCAGCGACAATTTGAAGTAATTCCCTTGGCGATAAGGCAGCTTTTTTTGGTACACTGATAAGAGAAGAAACAATTTTTTTTGTTTCTTCCAAAGAGAAGGGTATTTTATTTAATTCATGGTAAGCAATGACTCTATTTAGGGCACCCTCAAGTTGTCTAACATTATTTTGAATATGGGTAGCAATATAATTAATAATTTCGTTTGGTAAACTCACACCCCTTTCCTTTGCTTTTCTTTCTAAAATAGCAATTCTTGTTTCAAGGTCTGGTGGAGAAATATCAACAATCATTCCTCCTTCAAAACGAGAAATAAGTCTTTCTTCTAAGGCAGGAATAATTCTTGGTGGGCGATCACTGGTTAAAACTATTTGATTATCTTTTTGATAAATGGTATTAAAGGTATGAAAAAATTCTTCTTGAACTGCCTCCTTTCCAGCAAAAAATTGAACATCGTCAACCAAAAGGACGTCTTGATTTCGATATTTCCTTTTGAAAGAATCAATTTTTCCATCTCTAATTGCTTTAACAAATTCATTGGTAAATCTTTCAGCGCTGATATATAAAACCTTTTTCTTTTTATCTCTTTTTAAAATTTCATGACCAATTGCTTGAAGAAGATGTGTTTTTCCTAAACCAACACCACCATAAATAAAAAGGGGGTTGTATTTTTTCCCCGGCGATTGAACAACGGCTAAAGCAGCAGCATGGGCAAGTTCATTTCCTTTACCGACAACAAAACTTTCGAAAGTATAACGAGGATTTAAACCATATTCATTAGTTTCTAAAATTTTTTCAGAGTCTTTTTCTTTTTTAATTATTTCTTCAATGCTTATAAATTTCTTTTCAGGAGTTGGAAATGGTTTTACTTCAACTTTATACAAAATTCTTTTTACTTTATTATCAGTTGCTGCTTGAAGAATTTCTAAAATTTTTTTATGATATTTTTTTTCAAACCATATTCTTGTAAATTCATTTGGCACAGAGATAACAACTGTTTCTCCATTATCTTCAATTGAGGAAATATTCGCCTGTTTAAACCAAGTAACAAAATTAGCCCGAGAAATTTGAAGTTCCATTTCCCCTAAAACAATTTGCCAAAGTCTTTCTTTTGTTAAATCGTTGCTATTCATATTTTAATTAAAGCATAAAATCATTATATCACAAATTTAAGCAGTGGAAAAAATGAGGATAAATTGTGGAAATCTTGCTTTTCTTTTCTATTTTTGTTAAAATAGAAATCTATCGTTGATTTTTATGTTAAAAATAATTTTCTATGTTTAAAAAGAAAAATCGTTTCAATGTCAAAAAAATTAGAAAAGATTTCCCTCTGCTAAATCAAAAAATTTATCAACATCCTCTCATTTATTTTGATAACGCAGCCACTACTCAAAAACCAAAAGTAGTGATAGATCTTATTGAGAAACTTTATTCTGAAAAAAATAGTAATGTCCATCGAGGAATTCATTATTTAAGTGAGAAAATGACGGAAATGTATGAAGAGGCAAGAATAAAAGTTCAAAAATTTATTAATGCCAAATATCCCCATGAGATAATTTTTACTAAGGGGACAACAGAATCAATTAATTTAGTTGCTTTTTCTTTCGGTGAAAAGTTTATTAAAGAAGGTGACGAAATCATTGTTTCTGAGATGGAACATCATAGCAATATTGTTCCTTGGCAAATGCTTTGTCAAAGGAAGGGGGCTAAATTAAAAATTATTCCTTTTAACGATAATGGAGAACTTTTACTCGAAGAGTATAAAAAATTAATTAGCCCAAAAACAAAGATAGTGGCAATAGTTCATGTTTCAAACTCTTTAGGAACAATTAATCCAATTAAAGAAATAGTGAAAATCGCCCATCAAAATAACATTCCTGTTTTAATTGATGGTGCTCAAGGAATTCAGCATCAAAAAGTTGATGTGAAAGATATTGATTGTGACTTTTATGCTTTTTCTGGTCATAAAATGTATGGTCCAAATGGAATTGGCGTTTTATATGGAAAAGAAAAATGGCTTGAAGAAATGCCTCCTTATCAAGGTGGGGGAGATATGATAAAAGAAGTAACATTTGAAAAAACTACTTATGCTGAATTACCTTTTAAATTTGAAGCAGGGACACCTAATTATATTGGAGCCATTGGTTTGGGAGCAGCGATAGATTATTTAAATAATATCGGATTAGAAAATATTCAAAATTATGAAAAGGAGTTAAAAGAATACGGGATGGCTAAATTAAGTTCAATTGAAGGACTAAAAATTTATGGGACAGCAAAAGATAAAACTTGTATTTTTTCTTTCTTACTCGATAATCTCTCTCCTTATGACACAGGATTTTTTCTAGATAAAATGGGTATTGCGGTAAGAGTTGGTCATCACTGTACCCATCCTATCTGGCATCATTATAAAGTTGAAGGTTCGGTGAGAGCTTCTTTAGCTTTTTATAACACCTTTGAGGAGATAGACTATTTAGTTAAAGCATTAAAGGAAATTAAAAAAATGTTTATTTAAAAAAAATGACGATTAAGGAAATTCAAGAAGAAATTATTAAAGAATTTGAAAAATTTAATACTTGGCAAGAAAAGTATAATTATTTAATTAAAATAGGCAAAAACCTTCCCCCTCTTGATGAAAAATATAAAATAGAAGAAAATCTTATTAAAGGTTGCCAAGTTAAAACATGGTTCCATTCAACTTTTAAAGACGGTAAACTTTTCTTTGAAATTGATAGTCTTTCTTTGATAGTAAGAGGAATTATTGCTCTCCTTATAAGAATTTTTTCTGGCCAAAAACCAGAAGATATTAAGAATGCTTCATTGGATTTTGTAAAAAAAATAGGACTTGAAGAAAACTTTTCTCCTTTTAAAGAAAATAGTCTTTTCAAAATAGTTAATCGAATAAAATCAGAGGCCGAACTTTATGAATCAAGAAAAGATTAAATGTTTTATTCCTTCTAAAACTATTTTAATTCATGAAAATTCTTTAAAATTTTCTCGGTTAATTTATGCTATTTTAGTTTTGATTTCTTTTCTCTTTCGTGATCAAATAATTCTTTTAATTACCATCATTTTGATGTTCTTAAGAGTTTTATCATTTAAACTTGATTTTTTTTATCAATTTTACAATTTGTTTTTAAAAAAATTATTAAAAGACAAATCAGAGCCTGTGGTTAAAGAAATTAGTGAGATAAATTTTGTTTTTGCGATGATGGCATTTTTTTTACTTTTTGGCTTTCTTTTGATTTTTTTCAAGAAAAACGTTAATTTTGGTTGGATCTTCGTTTTAATTGTTGACTTATTAATGTTTTTAGCTGTCTTGATAGGTTTTTGTTTAGCCACTTTAATTTATCTTTTATTTAAAAGATATTTTCTAAAAAAATGAAAGAGAAAAAAATAGGAGAACCTGGTTATCTTAATCAAAATTGTTGGTTGGTAAAAAACCTTAATTATCCCCCTTATAAAAGGTGTCGATATTGTGAAATAAAATTTCACAACTGCTTATTTTTAAAATATCAAATAATTTCTACTCTTTTGATAATTTTGTTTTTAAGCCTTTCCTTTTTAATTAAAGAAAAAATTTTTGAATTGATGATTGTTTCTGTTTTCACTTTTGTGATTGTTTATGGCTATTTTTTTAACAAAACTACCGATGAACTTATTAAAAACAATTTTCTTTTAAAAAAGGCTAAAGATGATTTAGAAAAAATAAATAAAGAACTTGAAGATGAGGTTGAAAAAAGGACAAAAGATATTGTTGCCCTTTCTCAAATAAAAACAGAATTCTTAAGAATAGTTAATCATCAATTAAGAACCCCCGTTTCAATTGTCAAAAGTATGCTTTCAATGATTATTGAAGGATCGATTAAGGAAAAGGAGATAAAAGGATATTTAAATGAAATTTATAGTTCTGTTGAAAGGTTAGAATCAATTTTAGATGATTTATTAACTGCTCAAGAATTGGTTGGAACAAAGCCAACTTTAAATCTTTCATTCTGTAATTTAGAAGAATTAATTTTAAAAGTGATGGAAAAATTTTCAGTTTCTGCTCAACAAAAAAACCTTTCTTTGTCTTTTGAGAAAGAGGGACAATTACCAAAATTAATCCTTTTGGATGAAGATAAGGTCGAAAAAATTTTAAAAAAATTAATTGATAATGCAATTTTTTATACTGAAAAAGGTGAAATAAAAATTAAGACTCAGCTAGTGAAAAAGGACAAAAAAGAATTTATTCAAATTTTTGTAAAAGATACTGGCATTGGGATTACTGACGATGATAAGAAACATCTTTTTAAGATTTTCTCTCGTGGTAAGGAAGCAGAAAAAATTCATCCGAGTGGTTCTGGTTTGGGACTATATATCGTGAATGAATATGTAAAACTTCATAAAGGAAAAATAGAAGTTGAAAGTGAAGGTAGAAATAAGGGAACAACTTTTATTGTGAATTTGCCAGTCATTACTCAAATTTAATTAACATTTAAACATATGGCACTTCCTTCAAAAAAAAGACCAAGAAGCGAAAAAAGAAAAAGAAGAGCAGCCAATCGATTAAAAAAGATGAATCTTTCTCCCTGTCCTAATTGTGGTAAACTGATAATTCCGCATCGTCTTTGTCCATTTTGTAAAAAATATAAAGGGAGAGAAATTATAAAAGAGAAAATAAAAACTAAAAAAGTATGAGCGAAAGGCGTTTTGCCAGAATAATTGCTTTACAAGTTCTTTATCAGTTAGACTTCTTGAATCTTTTTAAAGAGAAGGAAGAAAAGATTGAAGAAATTTTTAATTATCATTTAAAAGAATTTACTCCTTCCTCTGGGGAAATTGTTGATTTCTCTAAAAAGTTGGTTAAAGGGGTGATTGAGAAAATAGAAGAGATAAATGATTATTTAAAAAAATTTGCTCCTGCCTGGCCAATTGAGAGAATTTCTTTAGTTGATAGAAACATTTTAAGGATTGGAATTTATGAACTTTTATTTTTAAAAGAAACTCCGCCAAAAGTTGCCATCAATGAATCAATTGAATTGGCTAAATCATTTGGTTCTGAAAGTTCTGGCAGGTTTGTGAATGGAGTTTTGGGAGCAATTTATGAAGAAATAAAAGAAAAAAATTAATTATGAAAAATCTTAAAAAATTGGAAGAAAGGATAGGAGTCAAATTTAAAAATCTTAATCTTTTACGCCAAGCTTTAGTTCATAAATCCTATTTAAATGAACATCCAGAGGAAAAAATTTCTGATAATGAAAGATTGGAGTTTTTAGGTGATGCGATTATTGAATATATTGTCACTGATTATCTTTACAGAAATTATCAGGAGCCAGAAGGAACTTTAACCGCTTGGCGGGCAAGTTTAGTTAACACAAAAATTCTTTCCCAAATTGCTAAAAAATTTAATTTGGATAAATATCTTTATCTTTCAAAAGGTTTATCTCTTGAAAAATCAAAAACAAAAGTTTTAGCTGGTGCTTTCGAGGCATTAATTGGCGCCATTTATTTAGATCAAGGTTTAAATAAAGCAAAATTTTTTATTGAGAAAGAAATTATTCCTCAACTTTCTAAAATTTTAAAATACAAACTTTATAAGGATGCAAAAAGTAAATTTCAAGAGTTTGCTCAAGAAAAGTTTAAAATTACTCCATCTTATAAAGTTTTAAAAGAAGAAGGTCCGGATCATGCAAAAAAATTTACCGTCGGTCTTTATTTAGGTCAATCTTTAATTTCAAAAGGAAAAGGAAGAAACAAACAAGAAGCGGAAATGGAAGCAGCTAAAAAAGCTTTAAAGAAATTTAACTATGTATCTTGAGAGATTGGAAATTTTTGGCTTTAAATCTTTTGGTAAAAAAACCATTCTTATTTTTCCACCCGGGATAACTTGTATTGTTGGCCCAAATGGTTGTGGTAAATCAAACATCATTGATGCCATCCGTTGGATTTTAGGTGAACAAAGTTTTAAAAATTTAAGGGTGGATAAAGTTGATGATCTTATTTTTTCAAGCGATAAAAAAAGACTTAATTTTTGTCATGGATTAATTTTATTAAAAAATGAAGAAAACAATTTAAAGATTGAAAGAAAACTTTTTCGTGACGGAGGGAATGAATATTTTTTAAATGATAATAAAGTTAAAAGAGAAGACCTTATTTTAGCTTTGGCAAAAATAAATTTTGGGCCAAAAAGTTATTCAATTATTGGGCAAGGTTTAGTCGATTGGATTTTTTATTCCTCGAAAGAAGAAAGAAAAGAATTTTTTGATGAGGCAACAGGGGTTAAAGAATATCAGATTAAAAAAGAAAAAGCGGAAGCTAAAATAAAAAAGAGTTTAATCAATCTTTCTCAAGCAGAAATAGCTCTTTCTGAGGTAGAACCAAGAGTTCGTTCTTTAACCCGACAAATTAAAAAATGGCAAAAAAGAAAGGAAATTGAAGAAAAGCTTATCAATTTAGAAAAAGAATATTATGGTGGAAGGTTATTTAGATTGAAAAAAGAGATAGAAAAGATTGTCTATAAAATAGAAGAAAAAAGATCGATTTTGAAAAAAGAGGAGGAAGAATTAAAAAAATTTCAAGAAGAGATGAAAAAATTGGCGGTTGTTGAGTCAAGTAAAGAGTTTAAAGATTTGGAAAAAGATTGGCGAAATTATTTAGAGAAAAGAAATGAACTTATATTGATTAAAGAAAAATTAAAAAGAGATCTATCTTTTGAAAAAAAAGAAATTGGTGAAAAAGAATTAAAAGAAATTGAAGAAATGTTGAAAGAGCTCTCTTTTCAACAAGAAAAATTGATAGAAGAAATAAATTCATTTAGAGAAGATAAAATTTTAGAAATTAAAAAGATAGCGGAAGAGATATTGAGAAAAATTAAAAAAATTCTTTCAATTTTTAATCCCCAGAAAGAAATTTCTTCTCAAAATTTGAAAAAAATTGAAGAGAAAGAAAAAGAAATAGAAATTTTGAATCAAAAGATAAAATCTTTGGAAGAAAAGTTGGAAAAATTTTTGGAGGCAGAAAATAAAATCAGAAGAGAAATGTTTGAAATTCAGAAAAAAACTCAAGAAAAACAGAATCTTATTTCTTCTTTAAGCTTTGAAATAAATGAATTGGAGAAAGAAAAAATAAGATTAGAGACAAAAGAGGAAGATTTATTAAACGAAATAAAAAATGAATCGCGAATTAAAGATATTTCTTCATTAGAAGAAAAAGAGATTGATTTCAAAAAGGAAGAAGAAGACGCATTTTTAATAAAAAAATTAAGGAAAGAGATAGAAATGATTGGAGGAATTGATGAGAGTCTTTTTAAAGAATATGAAGAATGTAAACAAAAATATGACTTTCTTTCTTCACAAATAAAAGATTTAAAAGAGAGCATTTCTTCTTTAGAAGAAGTGAAAAGAAAATTGAGTGAAAAAATTAAAAATGAATTCTTTAGCAACTTTAAAGAGATAAACAAAAACTTTACCGAATATTTTAGGTTTTTATTTAAAGGAGGTAGGGCAAATTTAGTTTTAAAAAAGGAAAGTGAAGATGAGGAAATAAAATACGGAGTAGAAATATATGCTAAACCATCAGGGAAAAAGATAAAAAATATTCAATCCCTTTCTGGTGGGGAGAAAGCATTAACTTCTTTGGCTTTAATTTTTGCTATTCTTAAAACAAAAAAACCACCCTTTGTTATTTTGGATGAAGCAGATGCAGCTTTAGATGAATTAAATTCATTAAGATTGGGAGAAATTTTAAAGGAATTATCTAAAAAAACCCAATTTATTATTGTCACTCATAATTTAGTGACGATTGAAACTGCTTCTTGTCTTTATGGCGTCAGTATGGATAAGGAAGGTATTTCTCAGATTGTTTCTTTAAAACTAGATCGAATTTAAAACTTCTTCAATTCTTTTTTTATCAAGACCAACAATCCTTTCAATTTCCTTCCCTTCTTTAAAAATAATTAAAGTTGGAACACTAAAGACTTGATACTCTTCAGCTATTTCTGGAGCATCTTCGACATTTAATTTAGTAAACTTTATTTTCCCCTCATATTCTTTGGCCAATTCTTCAAGAATTGGTAAAAGAACTCTGCAAGGTGGACACCAGGGAGCAAAGAAATCAACCAAAACTGTTTCTTTTGAGTTTAAGACTTCATCCTTAAAATTTTCTTTATTTAAAATAACTATCATATTTTTGAAAATTTTCTTCTTTTCCCAACAATTATTTTAATTCCCTTTGGTAAAACATCTATTTTAACTGGTGTTTTTAAAACTCTCCAATTATCAACCAAAACAGGGACCCCCTTTTTATCTTTTAAAGTATTGATTTTTAATTTTTTTAAAAAAAGTAAACTATCAATTGTTTTTTCTTCTTTAAAGAAAAAAGGAGGGAAAGATTCTTTCTTTTTTTCAAAAACAACTTCCAAAAAACCATCAAGAGGGTTGCTTATTTTATCAAAATAGTAGCCAAGGTTGATGACTTTAACTTTGCTGATTTCTGGGGAAAGAAAAATTTTCCATTTTTCATCTTCTAAAAATATTTTATGAGAATTTATTTCTATCATTGAAAAAAAATAATTATTGTTAATTTTGCCCAAATCAACAGTTTCTGTTAAACGAGCAGAAATTACTTCACATGCCAGTTCTTCTTTTGGGATCCCTAAAATTTCGGCGATTTTATTTTCTTTACCAACTGGAATAAATCCTAAAGTAGCATTTGAATTGGCTAAAGCAGAGGCTGCTTGAGAAAAAGTTTTATCATTACCAATGACAATTATTGTCTCTGTTCCCTTTTTTACTGCTTCTTTTACTATCTCTTCAATACTTTCCAAAATTGTTAAACGAATTATTCTTCCGCTGATTCCTAAATCAGTAATTCTTGTTTCTATTTTGTCAAGAATTTTTTTATACTTTCTTTTCCCTAAAAAATAATCACAAAGATAAAGATACATAAAAATTAATTATTTTAATTTGCTTTTTTATTTTTCAGAAATTTTTTCTCCCATTTTACATTGGCCATTAAAAACAGCCCCATCTTCAACCGAAAGAAATTTACATTCAATATTTCCTAAAAGACGAGCTGAACTAGCTAAACTCACCCTTTCTTCCGCACTAATATTTCCTTTAACCTCACCAGCCAAAAAAACATTTTTTGCTTTAATATCTGCTTCAACTTTCGCTCCCTGTTCAATTCTTAAATCATCTTTTGTTTCCACACTCCCCTTAATTTCGCCTTTAATAATAACATTACCATCGCCAACAAAATTTCCTTCTAATTTTACTCCTGGACCAATAATTGTTTCTACGTTTCCAAGTTGTTTTTGTTCTTTGAACATATTTTTGATTTTAATTTAATATGATAAAAAAAGAAGTTAAAAAAGTCAAATTGACAAAATAGGATAAATTGTTAAAATAAAAACATGAAAGAAGAAAATAAAAATTATCTTAAAAAAGAGTTATTAAAAGTGGCAATTGTTTCGTTGGGCTTAATTGTTTTTCTTTTGATTCTTTTCTACATTGATTTAAAAACAAAATTTGCTTTAAAATTATCAGAAAAGATAATGAATATTTTAATAAAATAATTTTGCCCTCGTAGCTCAAGAAGATAGAGCATCGGACTCCTAAGCCGAGGATCCACGTGCAAGTCGTGGCGAGGGCAAATTTAATTAGGGCTCATAGTTTAGTTGGTAAAACACCGCATTCGCATTGCGGAGAGCCGGGTTCAAATCCCGGTGAGTCCAATTGCCCTCGTGGTGGAATTGGTAGACACGCATGGCTTAGGACCATGTGCCGAAAGGCTTGCAGGTTCGAATCCTGCCGAGGGCATAAAAAAATTTATGAAAGTAAAAATAATCATTCTTCTCCTTTTACTTCTTTTTGGTTTCTTAATTAATTACCAAGAAAAAAATGGCTATTTTTTAAAAATTTTTCCCATTGTTAAAAATCCATCTTTTGCTTATTTTACCTTCTCAAAAGAAATTGAGAAAAAAGATTTATTTGCCAGTGAAAATTTTTGGGGTTGGCCATTTGCTTATTATGAGAAAAAACAATTTAATCTTAAAGCTTTTTTCCTCAACATAATTTTTTATCTTCTTATTTGGTTATTTTTCCTTTTTGTTATTTGGTTTATTAAAGGAATGAAAAAAATTTATCAAAGAAGATTTAAACCGCCTTCTTATTTTTAAGATTAATTATCCACAGTTTCTCTTGACTTTTTATTTAAAAATGTGTTATAATAAATAATCAAATGTTGAACCAATTAAAAAAGAGAATTTTTAAAAATCCAAGCGGTTGATATTTTAATCTTTGAAGTTTCTTTCAAAAACCGCTTGGAAAAGCGGTTTTTAAATTTCCGTTCTTTGACAATTTATTAAAATAAGGCTTTTAATGGGTCCTGGTTGAAGGCTACGGCACATGGTGGATGCCTTGGCAGGGAGAGGCGATGAAGGGCGTGGCAGGCTGCGATAAGCCCCGGGGAGCTGCCGAGCAAGCTGTGATCCGGGGATTCCCGAATGGGGAAACCCGATCCGAGTAATATCGGATCATCCCGAAACTTTATCGGGAGGCGAACCCGGCGAAGTGAAACATCTCAGTAGCCGGAGGAAAAGAAATCAATCGAGATTCCCCGAGTAGTGGCGAGCGAAAGGGGAAGAGCCTAAACCTAACTTCCTATCAATTGAAGGAAGTTAGGGGTTGCGGGAAACCATCATCGTCCCAAATTTGGGACAAAGAAGATAAAATCTTTAGCCGAAGAGGTTGGAATACCTCACCATAGAGAGTGAAAGTCTCGTAGGCGAAAAAGATTTTATCTTCTTCGATGGTTATCCCAAGTACACCGATGCAAAGGTTACATCGGTGGAATCAGGGAGTACTATCTCCCAAGGCTAAATACTCCTCCCTGACCGATAGTGAACAAGTACCGTGAGGGAAAGGTGAAAAGTACCCCGGTGAGGGGGGTGAAATAGAACCTGAAACCATGTGCTGTCAAAGAGTCGGAGTCCCGATTTAAATCGGGATGACGGCGTGCCTATTGAAGAATGAGCCAGCGAGTTACTGGCTGCGGCAAGGTTAACCCCGTTGAGCGGGGGGAGCCGGAGCGAAAGCGAATGGTTCTAATAGAGCCATGAGTCGCAGTCAGTAGACCCGAAGCCGGGTGAGCTACCCATGGCCAGGGTGAATCCCGTCGAAAGACGGGAGGAGGCCCGAACCGGTTGGTCGTGCAAAACCATCGGATGAGCTGTGGGTAGGGGTGAAATGCCAATCGAACCCGGGGATAGCTGGTTCTCCCCGAAATAGCTGACGGGCTAGCCTCAGCCGTTGAAACGTGGGGGTAGAGCTACTGGATGGAATAAGGGGGTTTTCCCTACTTATTCCAACCAAACTCCGAATACCACGTTTTCAAGGCTGGGAGTCAGTCCATGGGGGCTAAGCTCCATGGACAAAAGGGGAACAGCCCAGATTCCCGTCTAAGGTCCCTAAGTTTAGGCTAAGTGCCAACAAAGAAGTGGTAAAGCTCAGACAACCAGGAGGTAGGCTTAGAAGCAGCCATCCTTTAAAGAAAGCGTAACAGCTCACTGGTCGAGCTTTACCGCGCTGAAAATTTAGCGGGGCTTAAGCCTAACACCGAAGACGGAAACTCCGACAAATTTGTCGGGGTGGTAGGGGAGCATCCTTACCGCGGTGAAGTTTCGCTGTGAGGCGGGATGGAGCGGTAAGGAGAGAGAATGCTGGCATAAGTAGCAAGACTAGGGATGAGAAATCCCTTCGCCGAAAGCCTAAGGTTTCTTCCGCAACGAGCATCGTCGGGAGGTTAGGCGGTCCTAAGGTCAACCCGAAAGGGGTAGCCGATGGGTAGCCGGTTAATATTCCGGCCCTCGGACACTTCGCCCGATGGGGTGACGCTTCCTCTAGTCCCGAGCGCAATTTCGACTATTTGCGTCCAAGTAAAGAACGGGTCAACCAGGCAAATCCGGTTGACAAAAGTTCTTTACGATGGAGACCTCTTTTAAAGAGGGATTCGGGAGGCGAGGGAGCCAAGAAAAACCTCTAGGGCTCTTCGATGAAAATCGAAGAGAAACAAGAAGTGTCCGAACCGTACCGCAAACCGACACAGGTAGGCGGGCAGAGAATGCTCAGGCGAACGGGAGAACCCTCGTCAAGGAACTCGGCAAACAAGCGGCCGTAACTTCGGGATAAGGCCTTCCCGACTTTTTGTCGGGACGCAGCGAAAGTGCCTCACGCGACTGTTTACCAAAAACACAGGTCTCTGCTCAACTTGTAAAAGGATGTATAGGGGCTGATGCCTGGCCAGTGTCAGAAGGTTAAGGGGATAGCTGATCCCCGAGTCTTCTCGGGGTGAGGCTTGAACCTAAGCCCTGATGAACGCCGGCGGTAACTATAACCGTCCTATGGTAGCGTAATCCCTTGCCGGGTGAGTTCCGGCCTGCACGAATGGCGTAACGACGTGAGGACTGTCTCGACGAGGGACCCGGCGAAATTGCGAGACCCGTGAAGACGCGGGTTACCCGTAGTTAGACGAAAAGACCCCGTGAAGCTTTACTGCAGCTTGGCATTGAATTGGGGTTAAATCTGTGAAGCGTAGGTGGGACCTCAAAAGTTTTTACTTTTGAGGGCCAATGAGACACCACCCTGATTTAACTTCAATTCTAATCCTGAAATAACTCAGGAGACAGTGCCTGGCGGGCAGTTTATCTGGGGCGGATGCCTCCTAAAAGGTAACGGAGGCGTTCATAAGGTCGGCTAGCTCCGGATGGAAATCGGAGCGATAGTGCAAAGGCATAAGCCGGCCTGACTGCAAGGCGTACATGCCGCGCAGAGAGGAAACTCGGACTTAGTGAACCGATGCGTCCAAATAGGCGGCGCAAAGATCAGCGGATAAAAGCTACTCCGGGGATAACAGGCTAGTCGGGCCCGAGAGTCCCCATCGACGGCCCGGTTCGGCACCTCGATGTCGGCTCACCGCATCCTGGGGCTGGAGAAGGTCCCAAGGGTTGGGCTGTTCGCCCATTAAAGCGGTACGTGAGCTGGGTTCAGAACGTCGTGAGACAGTTCGGTCTCCTATCTACTACGGGCGCTGAGACTTGAGGGGGCCAGTTCCTAGTACGAGAGGACCGGAACTGACGGACCTCTGGTGTACCAGCTGTCCTGTCAAGGGCATCGCTGGGTAGCCATGTCCGGCACGGATAAACGCTGAAAGCATCTAAGCGTGAAGCCGTCCCCAAGATTAGGTCTCATAAACCCCTGGGAGACTACCAGGTTGATAGGCCGCAGGTGTAAGCCCAGCAATGGGTTGAGCCGAGCGGTACTAATCGGTTGAAACTTCAACCAGGATCCATTAAAGGCCTTAATTAAAAAATAAGTCCATAGTTCTGGTGCCTTTTCCGAGGGGGAAACACCCGATCCCATTCCGAACTCGGAAGTTAAGCCCCTCAGGGCCGATGGTACCCAAAAAGGATTTTGGGGAGAGTAGGTCGGCGCCAGAATTATGGACTTATTTTTATTTATTGATAAAATATTTTTATGAGTTTTAATATTTTCATCCTCTTTTTTATTTTAATCCTTCTTTTCTTTTTTACTTTTCTTTTTGTTGGTAATTTAGTTGGCTATTTTTTAACCGGTGTACCATTTGTCTCTTTCCCTAAAAAATTTCTTGTAGAAATTTTAAAAATAATGGCGCCAAAAGAAAATGAAACTTTAATTGATTTGGGTTGTGGTGATGGCACTTTATTGATTGAAGCTGAGAGAAGATACAAGGTAAAAGGAATTGGTTATGAACTTTCACCAACTGCCTTTTTTCTCTCCTATTTTAATAAAATTTTTAAAAAATCAAAAATTAAAATTTTTTATAAAAATTTTTTCAAAGCAAATTTAAAAGAGGCAGATTTGATTTTTTGTTATCTTTTTCCAGAAATAATGGAAAAATTGAGCGAGAAATTTAAAAAAGAGTTAAAAAAAGGGACAAAAATATTTTCTTTAAGCTTTCCTTTACCCAATTGGCCAAATAAAGAGATTAGGTATTTAGACGAAAAAAATAAAAAATGGAAAATTTATATTTATCAAAAAGAATAATATGCGCTATATTGCTGATTTTCACATCCATTCAAAATATTCTCGGGCTACTTCTTCCCAGATGGATTTTGAATATTTAAATTTGTGGGCAAAATTTAAAGGAATTCAAATTTTAGGCACAGGCGATTTCACTCATCCAACTTGGCTAAAAGAAATAAAAGAAAAATTGGAACCGTTAGGAAATGGACTTTTCAAAATTAAAAGTGAAAAAAATCCATCTGTTTATTTTATTCTCACCACTGAAATTTCCTGTGTTTATAATAAAAATAATAAAGTAAGGAAAATTCACCTTCTCATTTTTTTACCAGATCTTTCAAGCGTTGAAAAATTTAATGCTCAACTTTCTTGGTCAGCAAATTTAAAAGCAGATGGTCGAGCAACAGTTGGTCTAGAAGCAAAGGAAATTTTAAAAATTGTTTTATCTATTTCACCTTATGGATTAGTTGTTCCAGCCCATATTTGGACACCCTGGTATTCTCTTTTTGGTTCAAAATCAGGTTTTGATTCAATTGAGGAATGTTTTGAAGAGTATTCAAAATATATTTTTGCCGGTGAAACAGGTCTTTCCAGTGATCCATCAATGAATTGGCGACTTTCCTCTTTGGATAGAATTACCTTAATTTCCTGTTCTGATTCTCATTCACCACAAAATTTGGGTCGCGAAGCAACAGTTTTTGATTTTGAGGATGTTTCTTATCAAAAAATCATTGAGGCAATAAAAAGAAAAGATAAAAATCATTTAAAATATACCATTGAGTTTTTTCCCGAAGAGGGGAAATACTATTTTGATGGTCATCGAAATTGCCAAGTTTCATTTTCACCTTCAGAAACAAGAAAAAGGGCAGGTATTTGTCCTGTTTGTGGTAAAGAATTAACAGTTGGGGTTTTGCATCGAGTTGAAAAATTGGCAGACAGAGAAGAAAATTTTATTCCAGAAAATGCTATTCCATTTAAAAGTTTAATTCCTCTTTCAGAAATTATTGCTGAAGTTTTGGGAGTAGAAAAAAATTCAAAATTGGTTGAGAACGAATATTTTAATTTAATAAAAAGAGGAGGAAATGAATTTAAAATTCTTCTTGATTTAGATGAAAATGAGTTGAAAAAGATTGCTTCAGAAAAAATTGTTGAAGGAATTGTAAAAATGAGAAATGGGGAAGTGAAAAAAATTCCTGGTTATGATGGGGTATACGGAAAAATCAGTGTTTTTAAAGATCTTGAAAAAAAAGAGAGTAAACAAGGCACCCTCTTTTAGGTGACAGTCACCAAGAAGAGGGGTTTTAAAAGGCGCATCAATTCTAATTTATAAGGTAAAAAATTAAATTTGGCAAAAATTTATGAAGATTTTATACGGTGATTTAATTGCTGAAAAAATTTATAAAAATTTAAAAAAAGAAAAAGAAAAATTGAAAATTAAGCCAGGCATGGCGGTGATTATGATTGGTAAAAACAAAGCCTCACAAATTTATATTAGACTTAAACAAGAAGCAGCAAAAAAACTTGGATTTTATTTTAAAAAATATCTTTTTTTTAAAAAAGTTGATGAGGGAAAAGTTTTAAAAATTATTAAAAATTTAAATGGGGATAGAAAAATTCACGGAATTATCGTTCAACTTCCCCTACCAAAAAATTTTAACCCTTTTAAAATTGTTCAAACAATTTCACCTGAAAAAGATATTGATGGTTTTCATCCAAAAACAAAATTTATTTCTCCCACTCATCAAGCAATTTTAAAACTTCTATCCTTTTATAAAATCAAAATAAAAAATAAAAAGATTGTTATTTTTGCTAACTCTTTGATCTTTGCTAGACCACTTCAGAAAATTTTAAAAAGAAAAAAAGGAAAGACAAAAATAGTTTTAAAAAAAGATTATCTTCTTTCACCAGTTAAGTATGAAAAATATTTAAAAGAGGCAGATATTTTAATCATTGCTATTGGTCAACCAAAATTTTTAAAAAAAGAAATGATAAAAAAGGGAGTGATAATTATTGATGTTGGTTATTCAAGGATAAAGAAAAAACCAGTTGGTGATGTTGATTTTAAAAATTGCTCTCAAAAAGCAAAAGCGATTTCTCCAGTTCCAGGCGGTGTCGGTCCTTTAACAGTTGCCTTCTTAATGAAAAATGTTTTATTAGCAGCTAAAAAATTTTTTAAATAAAAAATTTATCTTATTTCTTTTTTCAGCCATTTTAAATAATTTTTTTCTCCTTTATTAATTAGCCAAGAAAAAATGGCGGGAATTTTATAAGGATGATCTTTCTTAATTATTTTCTCAATTTTCTGGTAATTCTTTTTTTCTGTTTTAATTATCATTGCCCATTCTTTAGCTTTTTCGATTTTGTTTTTCCAGAGATATTGCGAATCAATCGGCCAATAATTAAGACAAGCCGCCAAACGCATCTTCAAAATTTTTTCAGCCAATTTTTCTGCTGATTTTTTATTAGGGAAAGTAGTATAAATAAGAATCATATTCTACTTATTTTTCATAACCAACTGGAATAATAGCTAATGGTCTAAAATCCCTTTTTAATTTCAAAATCTTCCTTATTTCTTCTTCATCAAAAGCACCAACCCAACAAGTACCAAGTCCTAAAGCAGTGGCGGCCAAAATTAAATTTTCTGTGGCAGCTGCTGCATCTTGAATGACATATAAATTTCTTCCCCTCTCACCATAATAGGAAGCAGTTTTTTCAACATCAGAGACAACAACAATTACTACTGGTGCTTGGGCAACAAAATCTTGTCTTAAAGCAGCCTTAGCAATTTGCTCTTTAGTTTTTTGATCACGAACGATTATAAAATCGGTTGGGTAAAGACCACCAGCTGAAGGAGCTGTTTTTGCTGCCTCAATAATTTTTTCAATTAAATCATTTGAAACATCTTTTTTAGAATCAAAGTTTCTGACTGAATGTCTTTTTTTAAATACTTGCCAAATGTCCATATTTTAAATTATAACCGCCAATTAAAAATTTAGTAACCAAAAGATAATCTTTCAATTAAAAATGATGGAAAACCTTTTTCTTTCATCTTTTGCTGAGTTTTAAAATAAGGATAATCAATTCGCTGATACTCCAAAACCTCATTTTCAGGGTCAAAGATAACAAAACTTGCTTTTGGATTGTAATCTCTTGGTTGGCCAACAGAACCAGGATTGATAATATAGCGTGAATTCTTTTCAAATTTTAAAAATGCTTTATCTGGCGGAAATCTAAACTGATAAATTTTGTCTTCTCTTTTTTCAAAAATCATTGGTAAATGGGAATGACCAACAAAACAAACTTTTTCAAAAAAAAGAGAAAAATTTTCTTCCGCTTGATCAATTTCTAAAAGATATTCCCAAATTGGATCCCTTATTGAACCATGGGCTAAAATAATATTTTTTTCTGGTTTAAAAGTCAAAGATAAATTTTCTAAAAATTTTTTATTTTCCTCTGAAATCTCTTGGGCATTTAATTTTACCGCTAAAGCAGCATAAGGATTAAAATAATCTGTCGTTATTTTTCCAATCACTGCTAAATCATGATTGCCGGCCAAAGAAATTATTTTTTCTTTTTTAATTAATTTGACACATTCGTTTGGATTAGGACCATAGCCAACAATATCACCAAGGTGCCAGATTTTTTTAACTTTTATTTTTTCCAATTTTAAAAGAACCGCTTCAAAGGCCTCCAAATTTGAATGAATATCAGATAAGATAGCAATTTTCATATTACTCTTTTATTTTTTCGGTGGTAAAGATATAAATTTCTGTTTGAGGGTCACGCCAAGCATCAGGAGATAAACCTGCTTTATGGCAACATAAAACAGATAAAAATTCTTCTAAATTATAGCCAAATTCTTCAGCTACTTCAGGTAAAAAAACTCCACCCCTTAAACCTTTTTTCACAATTACTCCATGTTCTCCTAATTTTATTTGATAAGGATCAGAAATTTTTTCTAAAGGAGAAAGTATAGAAATTTCGATTTTAATTTCTGGTAATTCATTCAACGTCACTGGATGAAAACGATTATCTTGGGTGGCCGCAGCAATGGCCATTTTAGAGACTGCTTCATAAAGTGGATAAATTGGCTCAAGAACGCCAATACACCCGCGTAATTGATTTTTCTTTTTTAAAGTGACAAAAACACCTCTTTTTTCTTTTAATTTTTCAGAGACTTCAAATTGAGGAATTTTGCCTTCTTTTAAATAAGATTCAATTGATTGGCGAGCAATTTTTAAAATTTGTTTTTTTTCTTCATTTGAAAGTTTCATATTTTAATTATAACCTAATTGGCAAAACGATGAAGTTTATATTTTTTGGCTAAATTTATTGCCTCTTGATATTCTTGATGAGTAATTCTTCGAGAAATTTCAGGATAATCAAAGGCTTTATAATAAGGCTGATATTGATCCATGATGTTTAAAAAAGTATCTTTTGATATTTCCTCAGCTAAAAATTTAAAAATTTTTTCCGAACCAGCCAATTTATTTGGCAAAACCAAATGTCTAACTAATAAACCTTTTATTGCTAATCCTTCATTTATTATTAAGTCTTTAACTTGACGATGCATTTCTTTAATTGCCATTTTTGCTATTTCAAAATAATTTTTTACTAAAGAATATTTCAAAGCAATTTCATCATCAGAATATTTAAAGTCTGGCATATAAATATCAACAATCCCATCTAAAATTTTTAAAGTTTCAACTGAATCATAACCATTTGAATTGTAAACTAAAGGAATTTTTAACCCTTTTTCAATAGCAATTTCTAAAGCTTCTAAAATTTGTGGAACCTGCGGTGTTGGTGTCACTAAATTAATGTTATGACAACCAATTTTTTGTAAAGAAATCATCATTTGTGCTAAATTCTCTTTTGAAACTTCTTCGCCATAATCCAATTGAGAAATTTCATAATTTTGACAAAAAACACAGGCTAAATTACAAGAGGTAAAAAAAATTGTCCCTGAACCAAATTTTCCAACTAGACACTTTTCTTCGCCAAAATGAGGATGGAAACTTGAAACCTTTGCCATTCTTCCTAAACGACAAAATCCCCTTTCATTTTTTAATCGATTAACATGACATTTTCTTGGACAAACGCGACAGGGATTTAAGAAAGATAAAGCCTTCTCAATTCTTCTTTTCAGCTCTTTTTTTGAAAGATTAAGATAGGAAGGATACATAATTTATTTTCTAAATTTATTGATTTCATAAATAGCAATGCCAGCGGCAATGGCCACATTTAAAGATTCTTTTTTCCCCGCCATTGGTAAATGAATAATTTTATCAGCTCTTTTTAAAAGAGATTTTGAGACACCTTTTATTTCATTGCCAACAATCAAAAGGAGAGGGAATTTTGGTTTAAATTTATCATAGGGGATACTTTTTTTTGTTTGTTCTAGGGCAACAATTTGGAAACCTTCCTTTTTCAATTTATCAACAATTCGCCAAGCTTGCCAATGATGTTCCCAAGGAACACTTTCTTCAGCTCCTAAAGCGACTTTTTTAACTTTTTCGTCATCTGGTTTCCCAGTAATGCCAGTTAAAATAATTTTATTAATTCCACCAGCGTCAGCTGTTCTAAAAATTGCCCCAACATTAAAAAGCGAACGAATATTATCTAGTAAAAGATAAAATTTTTTATTTTTCATAAAGAATTTTTAAGGCCTGAGACTTTTCTGAATTTTTTATTTTTGCTTTTCTAATTGCTCTTTCTAAAATAGAAATTGATAAATCGTATTGTTTTTTATCAACCGGATAGGGGAAACCATCTTTTCCACCATGAGCAAAAGAATAACGAACAGGATCTTTGAAAGAAGGTTTAGCACCATAAATTAATTCTGAAATTAAAGCCAGGGCACGCAAAGTTTTTGGACCAACCCCTTGATAAGAAACTAATTCTTCAAAATTTTTTGGTTGAAGCTCATGGGCCTGATATAAAACTTTTTCAATTCTTTTTTCAGTTTTTGAATCCAATGGGAACCAGTGATACTTTGGCATATTTAAAACTCTTATTTTTTTAAAATCTTTGAGCAAAATATTAAAAGGTGATCTCACAATTTGGGTTGAAATCTCTCTTGTTTTTTCACTTTCTGAAGCAACTAAATTTAATGGTTTACCTTTAAAATCACAACAAATGGCGGTATGTGGTTCATTAACAAAATTAAATGTTTTAAAAGAAAGCCAGTGATATCGCCTGGCCATTTGAATTTCCTCATTCATTCCTTGTTGAATGACTGCCCAATGACCATTTTTGGTAAAAATAAAAGTGTGATGATAAATTTGAAAGCCATCTTGCAAACAGGAATTGTCAATTTTTGCCACAATTTTACTGATATAAATTAATTTTTGAGTAAAATTTAAAGAAAATCTTTCTCCATATTCTTCAATTTCTATTGGTGTTTTTCTTGAAACCTTTCCTTTCCCGCCAGCAACAAAAATTCCTAAATCTTTTTCTTTTCCTTTTAATGCTTCTTTAATTGCGCCACAAACTGTTGTGCTTGAACCAGAAGAATGCCAATCAAAACTTAAAACACAGGCGAAGGATTGAAACCAATAAGGATCAGAAAGACGAATTAAAACTTCTTCTGGTGAAAATTCAATTACCATTGCTTCAATAATTGCTCTCGCTAATTTTTTCATTCTTTCAAAAAGCCATCTTGGGCAACAGCCATAATGAAGAGGTAAATTGGCAATTCCTCTTCTCATATAATTATTTTTCTTTGACAAAAAGCATCATCAAAATTGCTGAAATTGAAGTTAAAAAAGCAAAAAGAAAAGTTGTTTTTGCTCCAAAAAATTGCCAAAAGAAACCAGCCAAAGAAGAAGCGATTAAAAAACAAAGACCTGAAATCATTTGAAAAAACCCCAAAGTTCTACCTTTAAATAAATGATGAGAAAATTCAGAAATAAAAGCAACCTGACTTGGTCGAAGCGTGGCTTTGGAGAAACCAAATAAAACTAAAAGAGGGATAATTAATGAATTTTTTGCTCCTAAAATAAAACCCAAAGATGAAAAAGTCCAAAAAAGATAGGCTAAAATGATTGTCCTTTTCTTACCAATTTTATCAGCCAACCAAGAAACTGGATAAGCCATTAGCATCATAGCCATAGTTAAAATTAAGTAAAGAACCGGAACTGATTCAAGTTTCCAACCATTTTCTCGAGCATAAATTAAAAGAAATGAGTAACTAAAAAATCCTAAAGAAAATAAAAGGTTAGCGAAAAAGAAAATTTTTAAAGGTTGGGCAAATTTACCAGGTGAAAATTTTAAAGGCGAGATTTGAAGAGGTGAAGATTTTTCTTTGATTAAAGAGAGAATTAGATAACCAGCTATCAATGAAGGTAGGGCAGCCATAAAAAACATCTCTCTTGGCGTGAAAAATTTAATTAGAATGATAGCTAAAATAATTCCTGAGACCGCGCCTAAATGATCCATCGCATCTAAAAAACCAATTGTTCTGGCCTTATACTTATGATTAGCGATTTCAAGTGCTAAAACATCTCTTGGTGTCTCGCGTATCTTACCAGCTCGATCAAAAATTTTAAAAGGAAAAAGTAAGCCCCAAAAATAAGTTATTGAATAACCAACTCGCGCTAAACCACTCATTAAATAACCAAGCCAAATGAACGGCTTTCTTTTACCTAATTTGTCAGAAAACCAACCAGCAAAAGTTTGGGAAAAAGAAACAGTTGCCTCACCTAAGCCATCAATTAACCCTAAAACACTCATTGGTGCTTTTAAAATTTCTTTTACAAAAACCGGCCAAATAGAATGAGCAATTTCTGATCCTAAATCGTTTAAAAAAGAAGCAAAGCCAAAAGTTAAAATAGTTTTCTTTTGATGATCTTTTAAATCAGTCTCTTCCATAGGAAATTTTGTTTTCTTTTTGATCAATTTTAATTTTAACATTTAAAAATTTTTCTAAAAGCCAAATGTGGGTTAAAAGATGATTACTTAAAAAAGAAACAGTAAAGGAAAATGGTTTTTTGGCTAAAGCAAGATACAAAATTATTTGATCAGCTAAATAGGGATCAAGAGCCTTATTTGATTGATAATAATGAAAAAAATTCTCTGCTGTTTCCTGACCAACTTTTTCTGCTGGTTTACCTTTTTCACCCAATGAAGAAAAGCCAGTTAAAACATTTTCGAATTTAGCTTTTAAAAAAACAAAAGTTCCTGGACTAAAAGCTTTAACTTCTTCAATTTTTATCTTTTCTTCATCAATCTTTTCTAAAAATTTTAAATGATTTATTAGTGCTTTTTTTTGACGTTTGGCAATCTCAATTGGTAAATTAGCCACCACTGATAAACCAGAAATTTCTATAAGTTTTCCTCTTTCTAAAAAATTTCCTGTTTTTAATTCTTTTATTGGCTGAATGAATAAACGAATTCTTCCTTTTCCTTTTGGATAAAAACCATATTTTTCTAATTTTGCTTCTGATTTGATCCCTAATTTTTCAACCATTGGTAAAAAAATTTCTGAAAAATAATGAAATGGCGGAGCTAAAGGATTATGAGTTCCGCCAATAATTAAAACTTGAGAAGGACTTTTGGCAAAAGCAAGGGGTAATAAAATTGTTTGGGCAACCAAAGTTGTTGAGCCAGCAGTCCCAATGTCAAATTCATATTTACCTGGTTTTATTTCTTTTGGTTCAAATCTTAAAATTTTTGAACCAATTTTTGCCCCAGAAACTTTGGCCTGAGAAATTTTTAAAGCCGCTAAAACTGCTGCTAAATGTTGAGCCTGAAGTCCTGGATTTTTTCTTTTGGCACGAATATTAAAAATTTCAATTGGCTGATGAGTTAAAATTGATAAAGCAAGAGAAGTTCTTAAAATTTGCCCTCCTCCTTCACCATAACTGCCATCAATTTTTAAAAATTTTTCTTGCCCCATTTTTCCTTTTATTTAAGCCAAAAAATGTTTCAAAAATAAATGCCATCGCATTTTTTCTTGAAAGATTTTATATTAATTTTTCAAGAAAATTTTTTATTCTTTCTACTTCCTTTTTTACCGCTTCGGTATCATAATCAGCGCTGTGAACGGGTGAACCAGGATAAGAAACCTTTTTCTGATCTAAATGAAGATTTAAAATTATTTTTTCTGGTGTTTTTTTGATAATGTAAAGATGAAAACGGGGGAAAGAATAAATTCCTGCTCGATGAACAAAACTTTCTTTCCCTGTCTTTTTATCAAAAATTTTTCGATAACCGCACCTTAAAATCAATTTCTCAAAATCCAAATTTTTATTTTTTATCTCAAACTTCATCTTTTAAAATCTTAACTATCATCTGCCTTTATTTAGACAAAATCTCAAATAAAACTTTATTTTTTGCCTTTTTGGCGTATTTTTTTGTAAGTTTTTTTGCTTCCTCAATTGCTTTTTTTGAAATTTTTTTACCGCGAATTAAAGTCGTTGGGCCAGGAATATTTTTAAGTTCAATTAAAACATCTCCTTTTTTAGCCAACTTTTTGATTTCTAAATTTTCTTGATGATTCCTTCCGACAACGATTAGGACAGACTGACCTAAAAGATTATACCAGAAATGGCGACCTAATTTTAAAAGTTTGGCATCATTTTCATCAATTTTACCAAAATTGTTAAGCATGTTTTTAAATCTTTTCACAAATTCTTGATCACATAAAAGGCAACCACCAGCGGGAGTTGGATAATTTTTTAAACCATATTTTTTGGCTAATTCCATTTGCGGTAAGCGGCGACGACCAGAAATTGCCAACAATTTTTCTCGATCAATTAAACCTTTTTTTTCCACTTCAGTTTCTGGTAAAAGTTTGGCTGAGAGAGGTCTTAAAATTTTATTTTCTAAACCAGCCTCTTTTTCAATTAATTTTAAAGCTCTTAAATTTTGACTCATTGGTCGCTCACCTAAAACTTCACCCGTGGCAATAAAATCAGCACCAAATTTTTTCATCAATTTTTTTGCTTTCTTTAACATAAAAATTCGACAATCAAGACAGGGATTTAAACCACTTCCATAGCCAAATTTTGGTTTTTTAACAATTTCTAAATATTCTTTAAATAATTTTCCCTTCGTACAATCAATAAATTTAATTGGCACTCCTTCAATTTGAGTAAAATTAAAAACGCAAGTTTTATCAGCACAGCAACCAGTGCCAAAAGGTAAAATAAAATGAAGAGCAATTAAATCAATTTTTTGCTCTTTTAAAATTTTTATCACCAATCGGCTGTCAAGCCCACCAGAAAAAAGGACAATGCCTTTAATTTTCATATTAGAAATTAAAAGAGAGGCGACGAATTAAAATAAAGGAAATTCCACCCCACAAAAGAGATAAAATGAGAATCAATTTACCTTCTTTTTTTAATTCCGGTTCGGATAAAAGATATAAGGAAAAGATTAGACCCGCCAAAAATGGATTAACTAAAGTAATTAAAAGACCTACAATGATCAACTTTTGCTTTGATTTTAAAACAATTTTATCATCCATAAAGATGATTTAAACGGAATAAAAAATTAATCCGTTTGAATTAATTCCTATTGTTCCACTTTATAAACAATGTCCCCTTCTTTAACTGGTTGGTCAACTTTTAATCCGATAGTTTGGCCAGCTTTAGCTACTTCAATGTTTTTATGTTCGATTTGCATTGAACTCACAGTTTGAGTAAATTCTTTACCCCGGCCAACAATTTTAATGACATCTCCAACCCTTAATTCATCTGAAAGTTCAATAACCGCAACAGAAATTTTTCCAAAAAAATGTGTTACTTTACCAATTTCTTTTTCCATAAATTTATAATAAATATATTTAAATCGACCTTTATTCACCTTTAATCACTGCTAAAGGAACTATTTTTGCTACTTTCTTTGATAAACCAGCATGATGAACAACATCAACAACATCTTCAATGTTTTTGTAAGCTTCTGGTGCTTCCTCAGCCAAACCTTTAAGTGACCAACATTTCACAATGATATTTTTCTTTTTTAAGCGATTAATAATTTCTTGTCCAGAGATACTTCTAATGGCTGCATGGCGAGACATAACTCTTCCCGCTCCATGACAGGTAGAATACCAAGCCTCTTTTGATTTTTCAGTGCCAACTAAAACATAGGAAGGAGTTCCCATACTCCCTGGAATAATCACTGGTTGTCCAACCTTTCTATACTTTTCAGGAACTTCAGGATGATTTGGTGGAAAAGCACGGGTTGCTCCTTTTCGGTGGACAATTAACTTCATTTTTTCTCCATCAACCTCATGTTCTTCTATTTTAGCAATATTGTGAGCAACATCATAAAGCAATTTTAATTTTGATCTTTGTCCAAGAACAGTTTGCCAAGCCTTTCTTACATAATGCATGATCATGTGTCGATTAGCCCAGGCGTAATTACAGGCAGCTGACATAGCTTTAAAAAATCTTTCCCCCTCTGAAGAATTAAATGGCACACAAGCAAGTTCTCTATCTACTAATTTTATCCCATATTTTGGATAAGCATTCATTGTAATTTTTAAATAATCAGTACAATTTTGATGTCCTAAACCACGGGAGCCAGTATGAATTAAAACAACAACTTGATCCTTAAAAAGTCCAAAAATTTTAGCTACTTCTTCGTCATAAATTTCTTCAACTTTATCGATCTCACAAAAATGATTTCCTGAACCCAACGTTCCAACTTGATCTCGACCTCGATTTTTTGCTCTTTCTGAAACACAACTTGCATCAGCCAATTCCATTTTTCCACGATGTTCACAGTTTTCTACATCTTCTTTTTCTCCGTAACCCTTTTCAACTAAATAAGGAACTCCACCTTCCAAAATTTTATTTATTTGTTCAATACTTAATTTTATTTGCCTTCCTCTTCCTAAACCAGATGGAACTTCTTTATGAATTTCGGTAGCTAATTTTTCTAAATAAGGTCTTAGCTCTTTTTCTAAATATTCAGAAAGAAGAAGACGACAACCACAATTTTCATCAAAACCAACAAAGCCAGGAGAAATTACTCCATCTGGATATCTTGTCGCACCAACTCCGCCAATTGGTGGACCATAACCAGTATGGATATCTGGCATGGCTAAAGCATATTTAACAATTTTAGGAAGAGTGGTACAGTTAACCAATTGATTAAGTGCTTCTTCTTCAACTAAGTCCCACATTTTATCAGAAAGATAAATTCTTGCCGGAACATTCATATCAGAACGGAAATCTTTTGGTAGTTCCCACAAATAATCATTTATTTTTTTAAAATCTTTTTTTGAGATCATACGTCAAAAACAACAGTTAAAATAAAATTATTATTTTCTTTTTTTATTTCAAAATCATACCAGGTCACACCTTTTATTTCAGTCGTAAATCTTTTTACTTTATAGCCAAAAATTTTTCCTACCAATTCTTTATCTGACTCTTTTTGAAATTCAACCTTTTGATAAAAAGCATCATTAAAATCCATTTGATAAACAAGTTCCGCTAAAAAGTCAAAAATTAAATTTTCAAAATTTTCTGAATTTATTTGAAATTGATTTATCACTTCTTCTTTTAAAATTTCTGGCCTTGTTCCCTCTTTAATTCCTAAAAAAAGATTTTCAAAAAGTTCTTTTAAATTTTTTCCATAAGCTTTAATTTTTAAATCAGCTGGATGATGAAGGATTTGGTATTTTTTTGATGTTAAATTTTTCATAAAGCTCTCTAATTAATCTTTTCTGCTCTTCTAAATCCAAAACTTCTCGCCTGATGCGAGCCTTTTCCTCTCTGATATGTTTTCTGATACTTTTCGGTAAACGCATTTTTTTCTTTGCCATAAAGAAAAGATAAAACAGGTTTTGCCCAGATAAAGGAGGATATAAATTTAAAGAAATCAAACCTTTTCATTTTAAATTGATCAAAATTATCTAATATTATAACAAATTAAAATAGCTTGGCAAGAATTTTTAAACTGCTAAACTGATATATATGGGTTTTTCAGTTGGAATTGTTGGTCTTCCCAATGTTGGCAAATCAACTTTATTTAAAGCCTTAACCAAAAAACAAGTTGAAATTGCTAATTACCCTTTTACCACGATTAAAGAAAATGTTGGTGTGGTTGAAGTTCCTGATGAAAGATTAATTAAATTGGCAGAAGTTTTGAAACCGAAAGAGGTAATTCCAACTCATATCGAATTTATTGATATTGCTGGTTTGGTTAAAGGTGCTCATAAAGGGGAAGGGTTAGGCAATCAATTTTTAGCCAAGATTCGTGAAGTTGATTTGATTTGCCATCTTTTAAGAGATTTTAAAGATAACAATGTTCCTCATCCGATGGGTGAAGTTAATCCAAAGAATGATTTAGAAATTGTTAATTTAGAATTAATTATGGCTGATTTATCAACTGTTGAAAAGAGATTGGAAAAAATAAAAAAAGAGGCAAAATCAGGAGATAAAAAAGCAATTAAAAAATTAAATATTTTAGAAAAAATAAAAGCAGGATTAGAAAAAGGGATTCCCGCTCGTCAATTAAATTTAACTGAAGATGAAAAAGAGGAAATTAGTGATCTTTTTTTATTGACAATTAAACCAGTTATTTATGTTTTAAATATTTCAGAAAAAGAGATAAAAGAAGCTAAATCAGGAATTGGCGAAGCAATTTTTATTTGTGCCAAATTAGAGGAAGAATTATCAGAACTTCCATTAGAAGAAAGAAAAGAATATCTAAAAGATTATGGTTTAGATCATTCACAACTTGATGATTTGATTTTAGCTGCTTATAAAACTTTAAACCTCATTACTTTCTTTACTTGTCAGAATCAAATTTTACAGGCTTGGACAATAAAAAAAGGGACAAAAGCACAAAAAGCAGCTGGGAAAATTCATACTGATTTTGAAAAAGGATTTATTAAAGCAGAAGTGATAAATTGGCAGGATTTAGTTGAAATTGGTTCTGAATCTTTAGCTAAAGAAAAAGGATTATTAAGAATTGAGGGAAAGGATTATTTGGTTCAAGATGGCGATGTGATTCATTTCTTCTTCCATTAAAGTTTTATATTTTTTCTAAAACTTTTCTGATAACTTCCCAAGAAAAGCCTCGATTAGCCAAAAAACGAGAGATTTTTATTTTTTTCTCTAAAGGAGAAAGTTTTTTATAAGTTTTTTCTTTCTTTTTCACTAATTGATTGGCGATTTTAAATTCATCTTTTTGGGTATAATAAGAAATTGTTTTTTTAACAATTTTTTCAGCTATTCCTTTTTGTTTTAATTCGCGTTCTACAATATATTTACCTTTAGAAGATGATTTTCTTGCTTCAAGCCATGCTTTAGCAAATTTTTTGTCATCAAGATAGCCAAGATTTTTTATTCTTTTAATTGCTTTTTTAATTATTTTTTGAGCAAATCCCTTTTCTTTTAATTTTTTCTCTAATTCTTTTTGACTTCTTGGTCTAATTCCTAATAAACGGAAAGATTTTTCAATTGCTTTAGTTAATTGGTCCTTTTCCAAAATTTTTTCAATTTCTTTTTCATTTAAGATTTTCCCCTCATATAAATCAAAATCAATTAATGTTTTCTTTGAAAGACCAAAGGCAAATTTATCATCGATAAAAACATTGACTCTTGAACTTCTTTTTTGTTGAGCAATTTTTGTGATTTTCATAAATTTGGAGTAAAAATTAAAATTTCCCGAAGAATTTTTTGATTTGGCCGAAAATAGATGATTGAATTTCTTTTTGTCATTTCTATTTCATTTTTAAATTCTAATGGAAAAGGATTTAGAATTTGCCAACCAGATTTTTTTAGATCGTCTAAAATTGGTAGAAAAATTAATTTTCTTCCGATTAAAAAAACAGGAAAAACAATCACTATTTTTCCCTCTTCCTTTAAAACTTTTTTAAATTCTGAAAAAGCCTTTAAATAAAGTTCTGATAACTCTTTAACTATTTCTTTAATTTTTGTTTTTTTAAATTTTAATGGTCCAAGATATGGTTCAGTAACAATAGCATCAATTGATTTTGGCGATATTTTCTCTGATAAATTTCTAACATCTGTTTGAAAAATATTGATTTTTAAGTTAAAAGTTTTAAATTTAAGATTTTTTAAAAGCCATTTGATATTTTTTTGAGTATCTTTTACCGCCTCTTTGCTTATATCTGTGCCAATAATATTTTTATAACCCATTAAAATAGCCTGATTAATAATTGTCCCTGAGCCACAAAATGGATCAAGAAGAATTTTGTCTTCTGAGATTTTGGCTAAATTAATCATTATTTTTGCTAATTTTGGTGGGATTAAACCCTTTTCAATTTTTCTTATCGGCCGAGAGAAATCATAAAATTCATATTCTTCAAATTCTTGACAAGTCAATGTTTTTCCGATAAAAATTTTTTCTTTGATAAAGAAAAAAATAAATTCCGCTCCAGAAATTAGCAATTTATTCTTTTTAACAATTACCGAAGATAAAAAAATCTCTTTTGATGATACCCAACGAGATGAAACATTTTCTTCTTTTAATTTCTTTTTTAATTTTAAAGCTAATTCTTTTATTTGAGATTTTACCCTTTCCTTTACTTCACCATAGCAACTGAAACCAAAATAAATTTTTTTTCCTTTTGGCAATTCTTTCTTTAAAAATTCGAGATCAATTTTTTCTATATCATCAATTTTTAAAAAAATAATTCCAATTTTAACTGTTCCACCTAATCTTTTTTGCAATTCATCTTCATTTAATTTTTCTTTTGTTTTTAAAATTAAAAAATTCTTTTTAAAAATTTTTAATGAAAAATCAATTTTTTTTAAGTCTAAAACGTTTAAAACTTCTGCTAGGGAAAGTGTTGGTTGTGAACCAAAAACAAAGAAATATTTCATATTTGACAAAAAGACTTCTTTTCTATATTATTTTACATTACTTTAAATTTGTCAAAATTTTTTAAATTGATAAAATTATAATATGTACGAAATTCTTTGCCTAATATCCTCAAAAATTGATAAAAATCAACTTGAAGAAACTATTAATTTGGTGAAAAATACCCTTATTCAGGATTTAAAAGGGGAAATAGTTTCTGAAAAAATTTTAGGGGAGAAAAAACTTAGTTATCCGATAAAAAAGGAAAAAAGAGGATTTTATTGGCTTCTTTATTTTAATCTTTCTCCTCAAAAGGTGAAAAAATTTGAGGAAAAACTTAAAAACATCCCAGAAATTTTAAGATTTTTAATTGTTAAAAAAAGAAAAATATGAATATAAATAAAGCAATTATTGTTGGTCGATTAACAAGAACACCTGAAGTAAGAACTACTCCAGAGGGTCAAACTGTTTGTACATTTGGGGTGGCAACTACTCGAACCTGGAAAGATTCTTCTGGTGAAAAAAAAGAAAAAACTGAGTTTCATAACATTGTCACTTGGGGAAAATTAGCTGAGCTTTGCCAGCAATATCTTGTTAAAGGGCAATTAGTTTTTATTATTGGAAGAATAGAAACAAGATCTTGGGAAACTCCAGATGGAGCTAAAAGATCAAGAACAGAAATTATCGCTGAAGATATTCAATTTGGTCCAAAACCAAAAGGAGTAGTTGAAGAAGTTTTACCAGAGTCAATTAAAGAGCCAGAAGAAATCCCACCGGAGGAAGAAATAAATATTGAAGAGATACCATTTTAAATAAAATTATGAAAAAACAAAAACACTGCTATTTTTGTACAAAAAATATTGAGGAAATCGATTATACAGACGTTGAGACTTTAAGACGTTTTATTTCCCCCTTTGGCAGAATTCTTCCCAGAAAGAAGAAAGGAACCTGTGCCAAACATCAAAGAAGACTTTCCCAGGCCATAAAAAGAGCAAGAATTATGGGCCTTTTACCATTTGTTAAAAAATAAAATATGCTTGACCTTAATGATTTAAAAAGACAAGGAATTGTTATTAAAATTGATGGCCAACCTTATATTGTTTTAAAATCACAACACGCCAAAACTGCTCAAAGAAGAGCCTTTGTGAGAACGACACTTAAAAACTTAATCACTGGTCAAACAATTGAGAAAACATTTAATGCTGGTGATAAAATTGAGGAAGCAGAAATAGATAAAGTTAAAGCGACCTATCTTTATCAGAAAGGAGACCAGTTTTATTTTATGAATTTAGAAAATTTTGAAGAGATGATTTTACCTGAGGAAAATATTTCTTCAAAAAAGGGTTTTTTAAAGGAAGGCTTAGAGGTGACAATTTTACTTTTCGAAGGTAAACCGGTTTCTTTAGAATTACCAGCAAAAATTTCTTATAAAGTAATTGAGGCGCCACCCGCTGTTAAAGGTGACACCACTCAAGGAATAACAACAAAATTTGTAACATTGGAGACAGGATTGAAGATAGAAGCACCATTTTTTATTGAAAAAGGTGATGAAATTGTGGTGAATACCGAAACAGGTAAATATGTAGAAAGAAAACAAAAATAATATGAGAATAGAAATCAAAGAAATTTTCAAAGAAGCAATTAAAAGCCATGCTTCAGATCTTCATTTAGTGGTTGGTTATCCACCAATTTTTAGAATTGATGGCGAAATAAAGTTTATAGAAAAATTTCCAGTTATTAATCAAAACGATTTAGAGAGAATGATTTACGGAATAATTTCTGAAGATCAAAAAAGGAAATTTTTGAAGGAAAAAGATTTAGATTTTTCTTACGATTTAGAAAATTTAGTTCGATTTAGAATTTCTATTTTTCAGGAAAAAGGAAACTTTTCTTTAGCTGCTCGGCTTATCCCATTTTCTATCCCGACAATGGAAGAAATTGGGATGCCAAAAATTGCTTATAAATTCGCCTTAAAGGATAGAGGGTTAGTCTTAATTACCGGACCAGCTGGTTGTGGAAAATCGACATCTTTAGCGGCAATGATTGATTTAATTAATGAAAAAAGAAAATGTCGAATTATTACTTTAGAAGATCCAATTGAATATGTTTTCAAATCAAAAAAAAGTGTGATTGTCCAAAGGGAATTGGGTAAAGACATGATTTCTTTCGCTGAGGCCTTAAAACATATTGTTCGTCAAGATCCAAATGTCATCATGGTTGGGGAAATGAGAGATTTAGAGACAATTGCTTCTACTATTACCTTAGCTGAAACTGGTCATTTAGTTTTAGCCACTTTACATACTCCTGACGCAGTTCAAACAATTACTCGAATTGTTGATGTTTTTCCACCCCATCAACAAAATCAAATTAGGATTCAACTTTCTTTATCCCTTGTTGGAATTATTGCTCAAAAACTTTTACCAAAAAAAGGAGGAGGGAGGATTGCTGCCAGAGAGGTTTTAGTTAATACCATAGCTATTGCCCATTTAATTAGAGAAAACAAAATTGCTCAAATTAGAACTCATTTACAAACAGGGGCTAAAGAAGAAATGTGGACAATGGATCAAGATATTTTAAGACTTTATAAAGAAAATCTGATTGAAAAGGAAACCGCTCTAACTTATCTTACTAATCCAGAAATTTTAGAGAGTTAATTTAAAAATATTTTTAAAACTTTAATGTTTTTCTTTTTAATTTTATTTGCCCTCGTGGTGAAATTGGAGATCATACCAGTCTTCGGAACTGGTGTTCCCCGTTCGAGTCGGGGCGAGGGCAAATGCCCTGTTAGCTCAGTGGTAGAGCAGGCGCCTCTTAAGCGCAAGGTCGCAGGTTCGAATCCTGCACAGGGCAATTAAAGATAAAGAAATGAAAAATTATGATTTAATCATTATTGGTGCTGGGCCGGCTGGTTTAACAGCCTCTCTTTATTCTGCTCGTTATAGGATTAATCATTTAGTCATTGGTGATCCATTTTCTTCTTTAATTTGTGAGGCTTATTTTTTGGAAAATTATCCCGGCTTTGAAAAAATTTCCGGCATAGAATTTATAGAAAAACTGAAAAATCAGGTTGAAAAATATGGAGTTGAAATTTTAAAAGAAAAAGTTATAAAAATTGAAAAGAATGAATTTTTTAAAATTAAAACCGAGTCAGGGAAAGTATTTCTTTCAAGAAGTTTAATTATTGCTACCGGAACAGAAAGAAAAAGGTTAAATATTCCTGGTGAGAAAGAATTTTTAGGAAAGGGGGTTTCCTATTGTGCTACTTGTGATGCGCCTTTTTTTAAGAATAAAATAGTGGCAGTTGTTGGTGGTTCAAATTCTGCTTTAATGAGTGCTGATCTTTTATCAAAATATGCAAAAAAAGTTTATATTATTTATCGAAAAAAAGAATTTAGGGCTGAACCAATTTTAAAAGAAAGAATTGAAAAGAATAAAAAAATAACTTGTCTTTTTGAAAGAAATATTGTTGAAATAAAAGGTAAAGGAAAACTAGAAGAAATAATTTTAGATAAAGAATATGAAAACAAAAAATCATTGAAAGTTGATGGTTTGTTTATTGAGATTGGTCAACAACCACTTTCAAAAATTTTTGAGGAAATTGGTGGAGAGCTAGATGAAGATGGTTTAATAAAAATTAACAAAGATTGTTCAACAAATATTAAAGGAATTTTTTCAGCTGGTGATATTACCAATGGTTCAAATAAATTTCGACAAGTTATTACTGCCTGTGCTGAAGGAGCAATTGCTGCCTTAGGTGTTTATAATTATTTAAAAAATAAAATATGAGTTTTTTAGAATCAATCACTAAACAATTTAAAAAAGCAATTAAAATTTTGAATTTGTCAAAAGACCTTGAGGAAAGGTTAGAGAAGCCAGAAAATGTTTTAGAATTTGAAATAGAAATAGAAAAAGATAAAAAAATTTTAAAATTTTTTGCCTGGCGGGTTCAACACAATTCAATTTTAGGACCATATAAGGGTGGAATTAGATTTTCTGAAAAGGTAAGCCTTGATGAAATTAAAGCCTTAGCTATGCTAATGAGTTTAAAATGTTCTTTAATGAATTTACCATTCGGTGGTGGGAAAGGTGGAGTGAAATTTAATCCTAAAAATTTTTCAGAAAAAGAAATAGAAGAAATTTCCAGAAAATATGTCAGGGCTATTTATAAAAACATTGGTGAAGATAAAGATGTTCCAGCTCCTGATCTTGGGACAAATGAGAAAATAATGGAGATAATGCTTGATGAATATGAAAAATTAATTGGGAAAAAATCGCCAGCGACTTTTACTGGTAAGCCAATTGAAAAAGGTGGTAGTTTATTAAGGAAAGAGGCAACCGGTTTTGGTGGGGGAATTATTATTTTAGAATTAATAAAGAAACTTAATTTAGAAAATCCTAAAGTGGCTATTCAAGGTTTTGGTAATGTTGGAATTTATGCCTCTCTTTTCTTATTTGAAAAAGGAATAAAAATTGTTGCTCTTTCTGATTCTTTAGGAGGAATTTATAATCCTGAAGGAATTAATATTAAAGAGGCGATTGAATATAAGAAAGCTTTAGGTTATCTTAAAGACTTTCCAGGATCTGAAGAAATTAGTAATGATGATCTTTTGAAAGAGGACGTTGACATTTTAGTTCCAGCAGCCGTAGAAAATGTGATTAATTTAAGGAATGCTAAAAAAGTTAAGGCAAAAATAATTATTGAATTGGCTAATGGTCCAATTACTGAGGCAGGGGAAAGGATTCTTTTAAAAAATAAAAAAATCATTGTTCCTGATATTTTAGCCAATGCTGGCGGAGTAACTGTTTCTTATTTTGAATGGTTGCAAAATAAAAGAAATGAGAAATGGTCAGAGGAAAAAGTTTATCAAGAATTAGAAGCAAGAATGAAAAATATCTTTAATGAGGTTTGGCAGTTTTCAGAAAAAGAAAAAACTGATTTAAGAACCGCCTCCTATCTTCTTTCCCTTCAAAGATTGATAAAAAAAATAAGATCATGACAATTTTTCAGAAATTATTCCACCACCCAAACAGATATCGTTTTGATAAAAAACACAGGATTGACCAGGAGTAACTGCCTTTTGCGGTTTTTCAAAAACAATTTTCAATAATTTATTTTTTATTGGATATAAAGTTGCCTCTGCTAAATTTTGACGATAACGGCATTTGGCTAAAACCTTAATTGGTTTTTGAGGTGATTTGCCAGAAATAAAGTTATAGTTTTTTAAATAAACTTCTTTTTTAAACAAAGCAGGGTCATTTTCATTATCAGTAACAATTAAAGCATTTCTTTTTTTATCTAAAGCACAAACCCAATATCTTTTGCCTAAATTAAGACCTTTTCTTTGACCAATGGTATAAAAATGAAGACCTTGATGAGTTCCTAATTTTTTTCCTTTAAGATCATAAATTGGGCCTGGTTTCTCACCGATTTCTAGCCGTAAAAAATCAATTAAAGATTGATTGGCGACAAAACAAAAATCCTGACTCTCTCTTTTGCTGTATTCTATTTTTTCTTTTTTAGCTATTTCTTTTACCTTTTCTTTAGTTAAATCACCAAGCGGAAAAATTATTCTTGATAATTGATTTTGTTTTAAAGTGTAAAGGAAATAAGTTTGATCCTTACTTTTATCAAAAGCAGATTTTAAGTTCCATTTTCCGGATTTTAAAACTTTTCTGGCATAATGGCCGGTTGAAATAAAAGAGGCATTAAATTTTTTCGCCAACTCAAATAGTTTTGGAAATCTTAATTTTTGATTACAAACAATACAAGGATTTGGTGTCCGAGCATTCTTCAATTCCTTAATAAAATAATTAATGACAATTTCATTAAATTCTTTTTGACAATCAAAAAGATAATATGGTACGTTAAGTCTTTGACAAAGTTTTTTGGCTAAATAAAAAGATTCTTTGGTACAACATAAATTTTCTCGACAAAGATTTTTTTTACTTGGCCAAACAGAAAATTTTAAAGAAACACCAATTGGTTGATAACCTTGTTTTTTAAGTAAAAATAAAGCAACCGATGAATCAACTCCACCCGAAAGTCCGACAATTACTTTTTTATTTTTTGTTTCCATTATCTTAAAATAAGACAAAACCCCGATCAATCACCGATTGGTCGGGATTTTGTCTTAAATTCTCTAATTTTAAAATTACTTTAAAGCGTCTTTTAAAGTCTTGCCGGCTTTAAATTTTGGAGTTTTCATTGAAGGAATCTGGATTTTTTCTCCAGTCTTTGGATTGACACCAGTTCTGGCAGCTCTTGTTTTTACGGAAAAAGTTCCAAATCCAGCAATGGCCACTTCATCTCCTGCCTTTAAAGCTTCAGTGACAACTTCCACGAAGGCGTCAAGATATCTTTCTGCTTCCGCTTTGGAACAACCGCCGGCTTTTTCCAATAATTTTTGGACTAATTCTGCTTTATTCATATTTTTGGCTTATTTTCCTTAAATTTTAGAGCACCAAATGGCTTAAAATCGACCTTTTAACTGACTCTTTATCATAACAAAAAAAACAAAAAAATCAAGGCCTCTGTGGATATCCTTATTTAGCGATAATTTGCCGAAAAATTGTTCTTTCTGGACCAAACTTTTTTTTGGCTGAAATTTTAATGAGATTTAACCCTTCAGAAAGAGTAATTTTTTCTTCAAATTTATTTTCTTTTAAAACAACTGATTTGTCATTAATGGTGACTAAAGAGTTTTTTTCGCTTTCTCCTATAATAGTAATGATTCTTTCCTTGGTGATATAATTATTTGGCGGAAAATAAATAATAATTTCTGGCGGAGAAAGGACAACTCTTAAAATTAAAAATAAATAGAAAAAAAAGAATAAAAAACCAACAATTAAAAAGAAGGGGATTTTTTGAAAAATATTCTTTTTTGGCTTTTTAACGATTTCTGGACCAAAAAAGAGATTTGGGTTTTTAACTTTCAAAAATGGGGTTGTTTTTTCTTTAATTTTTTTGGCGATAAATCTCATAATTATTTTAAATCTTCTTCTTTTTTTAAAACTCTTCTTGGTTTTGCCCCTTCTGGCGGTCCGATTGTCCCTTCTTTTTCCAATAAATCAAGAAGTCTGGCTGCCCGCGCATAACCAATTCTTAAATATCTTTGAAGGAGGGTGGCTGAAGCCTTGCCGGTTTTGATAACAATTTCTCTTGCCTGATCTAAAAGTTCATCATTTTCTAAAAATTCTTCCTCCTTTACTTCTTCTTTTGGCTGGAAATTTGTTATTTCATCTAAATATTCAGGTTCTGAAATATTCCTTAAAAATTCAACAATTTTTTTAATTTCTTCATCGGAAACATATGGGGCTTGCAATCTTTTTGGTTTTGATAAAGAAGGGGAAATAAAAAGCATATCACCCCGACCTAAAAGCTTTTCTGCTCCAGAAAAATCTAAAATTGTTCTTGAATCAGTCATTGAAGCGACAGCAAAAGCAATTCTTGAAGTAATATTTGCTTTAATTAAACCGGTGATAATATCAACCGATGGTCTTTGAGTGGCTAAAATTAGATGGATTCCTGTTGCTCTAGCCATTTGAGCTAAACGGATAATTAGCGATTCAATTTCTTTTGAAGCAGCGATCATTAAGTCTGCTAATTCATCAATAATAATGACAATGTAAGGAAGTTTTTCTTCAGAAATTTTATTATGGGATTCTAAATCGCGGGTTCTACTTTTATTAAAAATTTGGAAACGGTTTTCCATTTCAGAAATAGCCCATTTTAAAGCACTAATTGCTTCAGGAAGAGTAGTAATGACTGGACAAAGTAAATGGGGTAAATCATTGAAAAGAACAAGTTCAACTCTTTTTGGATCAATTAAAATAAATCTTAAATTTTGTGGTGAATTTTGATAAAGAAGGGAGCAAATGATTGAATTAATCATCACTGTTTTACCAGAACCAGTCGCTCCAGAGATTAAAAGATGAGGCATTTTCCCTAAATCAGCTAACCAAACTTGACCAGCGACATCTTTCCCTAAAGGAATTGTTAAATTAGAAATTCTTTTTTTAAAAACATCGGATTCTAAAATTTCTCTTAAAGAAACAATGGCTATTTTTTTATTTGGAACTTCAATTCCAACCAAAGATTGACCAGGAATTGGAGCCTCAATTCTAATCGGATGGGCAGCCAAAGCCAAAGCCAAATCATTGGTTAAAGAAGTGATCGAAGAAAGTTTTACTCCCTCAGCTGGTTTTAAAGTATATTGAGTGACAGTTGGCCCAACTTTTACTTCCCCCATTTCCACTTTAATGCCAAAGTTTTCTAATGTCTTTTTAATAATATATTTTCCTTGTTCAATGTCTCTGGCTTCAGCCCTTCTTTCATGATAGGAAAGTAAGTCAATAGGCAATTCTGTTTTAAGAGATTTTTTTAAAACTAAAGGTTTAAAAGTTTTCTTCTCTTTTGATTTAATGAGTCCAAAATCTTTATCTTCGATAATTTCTTCAATTTCAATATCTTTTTTTCTAAATTGAATCGGCCTTTCTTTTTTTGTTAAAATTTTTTTAAAGAAATTTTTTAATGAAAAGAAAAATTTTGAAAAAATTGAAAGGATGAATTTGAAGAAAGAATTGATTTTGCTTTTAAGAGGCTCCTCTAAAATAAGAAAGAAAGAAAAAATAATTAAAGCAGAAAGAATCACTAAACTTCCCCAAAAAGCAAAAATTTTTTCTAAGAAAAAAGAGATAAAGAAACCAAGATAACCACCACTTTCTTTTATTTTCTCTAAATTTTTAAACTCTGGCTTATTTAAAAGGCTTAAAAATGATCCAACAATTAAAAGAATCAAAAAGAATCCTAAAAGAACTCTTATTTTTGCTTGATGAGTAATTTCTTTTGAGAAAAAAAGAAAGCTACCTAAAAGAAAGAAAAAGGGAAAAGCAAAAGCGACCCTACCAAAAATAATTTTTAATCCGAAAGCCAAATAACGACCAGCCAAACCAGCCAGATCAAAAAGAGCCAAAGATAAAATTATGGCTAAAGCCAGTGAAAAAATTGCTTTAAAAACCTCTCGATGTTTTTCAGAAAAAAGATCTTTCTTATTTTCTTTACTATTTCGTGCCATATTTATTATTTTAGCAGATCGAAAGGAAAAAAGAAACTTTAATAAAACTGATTACCCCTTTTAAAATTAAACCAATTAAAAATAAAAAATTCAAAAATTAAATCAAGTTAAATTTCTCCCTTGACAAATTTATAAATAATTATAAAATATTGAGAGGCTCCTTGAAAACCCATAGAAAACAATTCATCTTCTGCTATTTATCTGAGTAGCGCTTTGGGTATCAAGATTTTTTGGTATTCAAAACGCTACCCAGATGAATAACATCTGAGTAGTTATCCTGGGTTGCTCCTTATGGAACAAATCCAACCCCAGGATAAAAAGGAGGTAAAAAATGGCAGATTTTACAATCGAAGTAAAGAAAAAAGAGAAGGATGAAGAATTCGAGTTCAAAGATTTAGAGATGTATCATCAAGAATGCTACGGTGGCAAAATCAAAATAGAAGTTACAGAGGAAACGGAATCCGCTTCATCCACTTGCCACACTCTTTTCAAACTAAGCTGTACTAAATGCGGAAGAGAAATCTATTTGGATAAAAATTCCACTTTCCCCGCTGAAATAATCAAAACTTCCGTAGACGGAAAGGAAAGAAAAATAGATGGTATCGAAATAGAGCGTAGTGGCCTCTATACAGCATTTAATCCTCTAGAGGTTATCGTAAAATTAAAAACTTGATTAGGTAACGAAGAAAAGAAAATCAGGACTGAGGCGGCTTAACGCCGCCTCTTTTTTACTTTAAAACATTTCATTTTTGCCCTGCTGCTAATTCACACAAGAGGACAGTTCCAAAAAGTTGATACTAAATAGATTAGATGATAATGTTCTAGATTTTAAACTAAAACTTTAAAGAACTGTGGCTTAAGTGATAATCAGAGTGGAGGATACTATTTTTCAATTTTATGATTTATACTTAGCCACAGTTTTTTGATTTGAATCTATTAAACATTACAAATTATAATTGGTTTTAAATTGAAAAAATGGTAAAATAAAATAATTATGGTGGAGCAGGAAAAAAATATGGTCAAAACAAGAGAAGAAAAAGATATAAAGGCTGAAATACCAAAGGAAATTCTAGAAATTGATGAAAAATTAAAAAAGGCTGGCTTTGAATCTTTTTTAGTTGGTGGCTGTGTAAGGGATTTAGTTTTAAATAGAAAACCAAAAGATTGGGATTTTACCACCAATGCTAAGCCGGAAGAAATTTTAAGAATTTTTAAAAGAGGTTTTTATGATAATAAGTTTGGAACAGTTGGAATTGTTAATGAAACTGAAGATGAAACTTTAAAAGTTGTTGAGATAACTCCTTATCGAAAAGAAGGGAAATATACTGATAAAAGACATCCGGATGAAATTAAGTTTGCTGATAAATTGGAAGAAGATTTAAAAAGAAGGGATTTTACAATTAATGCCCTTGCCTTACAGATAAAAGAAGAAATTCCTAAACCAAAACTTATTTTAATTGATCTATTTGATGGTTTAAAAGATTTAGAAAATAAAATAATTAGAACAGTTGGTGAGCCAGATGAAAGATTTAATGAAGATGCTTTAAGATTAATGAGGGCAGTTCGTTTTGCAGCTGAGCTTGATTTTGAAATTGAAGAAAAAACTAAAGAAGCAATTAAAAGAAATGCCCATCTTATAGAACTGATTGCTAAGGAAAGAATTAGAGATGAGTTAATAAAAATTCTGGAAAGTAAAAATCCAAAAAAAGGAATAGAGCTGTTAGAAGAAGTTGGTTTACTTCAATACATTATCCCTGAGTTAAGAAAAGGAATAGGGGTAACCCAAAATTGGGCTCATATTTATGATGTTTTCAAACATTCAGTTTTTGCTTGTCAGGCAGCGGCTGATTGTCATTTTAGTTTAGAGGTTCGTTTAGCTGCCCTTTTTCATGATATTGCTAAACCTGATGTCAAAAAAGGTGAGGGACCTGATGCCACTTTTTACAATCATGATATTGTTGGAGCAAAGGAGACGGAAAAAATTTTAAAAAGATTAAGATTTCCGAAGAAAACCATTGAAAAAGTAGTAAGATTGGTTAAAAATCATATGTTTAATTCCGATCCTCAAAGATTAACAGAACATGGAGCAAGAAGGCTTTGGCGAAGGATTGCTGATGGTAGAGAGATAAATGATGAGGTAAGAAAAGAGATGAGAGATTTAATTAATTTAAGAATTGCTGATCGAATGGGAATGGAAAAAAAGCCAAGACCTTTTAGATTGAGAGCAATTGAAGCGCTTTTGGAAAAAGTTTCTCGCGATCCAATTTCAGAAAAAATGTTAAAAGTTAATGGCTACGATGTGATGGAGATATTAAAAATAGGCCCGGGAATAAAAGTTGGAGCCATTTTGAAAATACTTTTAGCAGAAGTTTTAGAAGATCCGAAAAAAAATGAAGAAAATTATTTAAGAAAAAGGATAGAGGAATTAGGAGAGCTTTCTGATGAAAGTCTTATTGAATTAAAAAAATCAGCCCAATTGAGAATTGAAAAAGAAATTGAAAAAGAGGAAGAAGAAATTAGAAAAAAATATTTTTAAAGATTCATTGACCTTAGAACCCTAATTCTTTCTTCAATTGGCGGATGGGTCATAAAAAGTTTTGTTAACCAATAATCTTTTTCTTTTCCTTTAAATGGATTAACAATATATAAATGAGCCGTTGCATTTTGAGCAACTTTAAGAGGTGTTTGATCAGCAGAAATTTTTTCCAAAGCCCTAGCTAATCCTTCTGGATACCGAGTTAAAAGAACAGCTGAAGCATCGGCTAAAAATTCTCTTTTCCGAGAAATGGCTAAACGAATTAAGGTAGCGGCTAAAGGGGCTAAAAGAGCAACAAAAATTGCTAAAATTAAAATAAATAGATCAAAATAACTTCTTTCCTGACGCCTTCTTAGACCACCAAAAAAACTTATTCTTAAAAATGTATCAGCTAAAATAGCGACAATTCCTGCCAAAATAACAACCACAGTTTGAAGAAGGATATCACGGTTGAGAATATGAGAAAGTTCGTGAGCAATAACTCCTTCTAATTCTACCTTTTCTAATTTTTTTAAAAGTCCAGAAGTTACAGCAATCACCGCATGATTTTTATCTCTTCCGGTAGCAAAAGCATTTGGTTGCTCTTCATTAATAATATAAATTTTTGGAAGGGGTAAACCAGCAGTAAGACAAAGATTTTCAACAATTTTATAAAGTTCTGGTGCATCCTCTTTTTTAATTTCTTTTGCCCTGCTTAGAAAAAGAACAATTTTATCTGAGTACCAATAAGAGAAAAAGCTCATTAAAATGCTAAAAATTATGGCAAAAATTAGAATTTCTGAAGAGTTAAAAAGAGAGGAGAAAAGCCAGCCTAAAAAAATAATGAAAATAAAAAATAAACTCATTAAAAGCCATGTTTTATAAAGATTTGAAGAAATGTGAGTGTATAAATTTGGCATATTTTTAAAAATTAACTTTGATTGCTTCCCTTTCGCTTTCTTCAATTTCAAAGAATTCTTTTGGTTTAAATTTTAGCCAATTAGCAATTAAAAGATTTGGGAAGACTTTAATTTTTATATTATAATCTCTCACATTGGCATTGTAAAAACGTCTGGCGGCTTGAATTTTATCTTCTGTATCAGTGAGTTCCCTTTGCAGTTCTAAAAAATTTTGATTTGCCTTTAGTTGAGGATAGTTTTCAGCCAAAGCAAAAAGAGTTTTTAAACTTGAAGAAAGAATATTTTCAGCTTCAGCCCTTTCTTTAACTGTTTTTGCTTCAATTGCCTTCGCTCTGGCTAAAGTCACTTTTTCAAAAACTTCTTTTTCATGGAGAGCATAACCTTTTACTATTTCTACTAAATTTGGAATTAAATCATAACGTCTTTTTAGTTGAACTTCAATATCTGCCCATGCTTCTTCAACCCTTGTTTTTGATTTAATTAAGGAGTTATAAGTAGCAATTAACCAAAGAATAAGAAGAATAAAGAAGAAGATGAGGATTGAAATAATGTTTGGCATATTTTAAATTTATTTTTTTACAAAACCTGTGCCAACAGGAATCAACCTTCCAATAATCACATTTTCTTTTAAAGAATACAAATAATCAGGTCTACCAGTTACCGCTGCATTGATTAAGACTCTGGATGTTTCCTGGAAAGACGCAGCAGCTAAAAAGCTATCAGTTGAAAGTGAAGCTCGTGTAATTCCTAAAAGAAGTTCTATTGTCTCGGCCGGTTTTTTATTTTTCTTTAAAACCTCTTCATTTACTTCGTCAATATAATCTTTTGGTAAAATTTCTCCCGCTAAAAGATCAGTATCATTTCCTTCTTTGACCATGTGTCTTGAAAACATTTGTCTAATAATTATTTCGATATGTTTATCATTAAGTTTTTGTCCTTGTGATGAATAAATAGCCTGAACCTCTTTCAAAATATATTTTTGAACAGCCTCTTTACCTTTTAATCGATAGTATTCATAAAGATCAAAATTTCCATCTGTTAAAGGATCGCCAGGATAAACTTTTTGTCCTTCTTTGACTTTTATAGTGTAATTTAATGGAAGAGAAATTTCTTCCCTATTTTCTTTTCCTTCTTCAAGATATTTTATAACAATTTTCTTTTCTGTTTCTGTCTCAATTATCTTTTCAATTACCCCCTCTTTATAGGAGAGAAAGGCTCTTTTCTTTGGTGGTCTGGCTTCAAAAAGTTCTTCGACTCTTGGTAATCCTTGAGTAATATCTCGGCCAGCTACTCCACCAACATGGAAAGTTCTTAAGGTTAATTGAGTTCCTGGCTCACCGATTGATTGAGCAGCGATAACTCCTACTGCTGCCCCTAACTTAACTGGCTTATTATAACACAAATCATAGCCATAGCATTTTATACAAACTCCTCTTCTTGCTTTACAAGTTAAAACAGATCTAATTCTTACTTGTTTTAAGTCTATTTTATCTAATTCTTCAGCAATTTTTCTTGTGACAAACTCACCCTTTTTAATAATAAGCTTTTTTGTTTTTGGATGATAAATATCTTCTAAGACAACCCGACCTAAAATTCTTGAAGATAATCTTTCTCCCATTTCTTCAGACTCTTCTTTGGTAATAATTATTCCTGTTTCATCACCACAATCTTCTTCTCTGACAATTACTTCCTGAGCAACATCAACTAATCTTCTGGTTAAATATCCAGCTGAAGCAGTTCTTAAAGCAGTATCTACTAATCCTTTTCTTGTTCCATGGGTTGAGATAAAGTACTCTAAAACATTTAACCCTTCTCTATAACTCCTTCTGATTGGCAATTCAATTATTTCCCCGGTTGGAGAAGAAACTAATCCTTTCATCCCAAACATTTGATACAACTGGATCCAACTTCCTTTAGCTCCTGCGTCAACCATTGTTCTTACCGAACCTGAATAAGGGAGAATATTTCGACAAATTGAAGCAATTTTATCTTGAATTTTTGTCCAAACCTCTATTGTTTTTTGATATCTTTCATCCTCGGTGATAAGACCTTCTTTAAAGTCTTTTTGGATTTTTTCTATTTCCCTTTCTCCTTCTTCAATAATTTCTTTTTTTTCATTAATTACAGGTAAATCATCCATCCCCCAAGATGGTGATGATAAAGTTAGATATTTTAACGAAATCTCTTTTAAATTATCCAACATTTTGACTGTTTCTTCTTCTCCATAGTTTTCTAAGAAATTAGAAATGATTTCTCTTAATTCTTTTTTATCAACAGGCTTTTCACCTTTAAATTTATAAAATCCTTTTGGAAAAATTTGGGAGAAAATAATTCTTCCAACACTTGTTTCTTCAATTTGATCGTCTATTTTTACTTTAATCTTTTCTTGCAATTCAATTTTATTCATTTCATAAGCTAAAATTGCTTCCTCTGGTGAAGAAAATATTTTTATTTTTTCTTTTTCCTTTATTAAGGTTAACCAATAACAACCCCAGACAATATCTTCAATAGGAGTAACAATTGGATCACCACTTGCTGGTTTTAAAAGATTTTTAGTCGAAGCTATTATTTCCCTTGCTTCTTTTTGTGCCTCTTCGGTTAAAGGAAGATGGACAGCCATTTGATCTCCATCAAAATCAGCATTAAAACCAGGACAAACTAAAGGATGAAGTTGAATTGCTTTCCCTTCTATTAAAACCGGTTTGAAAGCTAAGATACTTAAGCGGTGAAGGGTTGGGGCTCGATTTAAAAGAACCAAGGCATCTTTTGTTACTTCATCTAAAATATCCCAAATTTCTTTCCCTTGGGCCTCAATTAATCTTGAAGCACTTCTGACATTATGGCAAAATCCACGTTTAATAAGTTCTCTGATAACAAAAGGTTTAAAAAGTTCAAGAGCCATTGTTTTTGGGATACCACACTCATTCATTTTTAAATGAGGACCACTGACAATTACACTTCTTCCTGAATAATCAACCCTTTTTCCTAAAAGATTATGACGAAATCTTCCTTGTTTGCCCCTTAAAATGTCAGCTAAAGATTTAAGAGGTCTTTTTTGAGCTCCAGTAGTGATTGGTTTTCCGTGCTTCATTTCGTTATCAAGTAAGGCATCAACAGCTTCTTGAAGCATTCTTTTTTCATTTCTAATAATTACTTCTGGTGCTTGAAGCTCTATTAACTTTTTTAAACGATTGTTTCGGTTAATGATTCTTCGATATAAATCATTTAAATCAGATGAGGCGAATTTTTCTCCATCTATTTGAACCATTGGCCTTAAATCAGGAGGGATGACCGGTAAAACTCTTAAAACCATCCAATCAGGTTTAATTTTTTGTTTTATTAAATTACCAACTAGTTTTGCCCTTAAGGATAATTTTTTCTGTTTGGCGGGATTAGTTGTTTTTTTTCTTTCATTTTCAAGTTGGGTAAAGAGCTTTTTTAAATCTAAATTTTGTAAAAGTTCAAGAATTGCTTCAGCCCCTATTTTTGCTTCAAAAAAGTATCCATATTTTAATGAAAGATCATAATATTCTCTTTCTGAAAGAAGCCTTTTTAAGACAATTCCTTCGATTTCTTTCTTCTTTGATTGGTATTTTTCTTCGAGATCTTTTAATTTTTCTTCAAGTTCCTTTTTATCTTTTATTTCTTTTTTTAATTTTTCTCTTCTGCTTTTATATTCCTCTTTAAGATTTTCCAAAGTTGTTTTTTTAATTTCTTCATCAACTTTAGTGATAATAAAATTAGCAAAATATACAACCTTTTCTAAACTTTGAACAGACATATCCAAAAGGAGCCCTATTTTTGAAGGGACTCCTCTTAAAAACCAAATATGGGTTACCGGAGCAGCTAAACTAATATGACCCATTCTTTCTCTTCTAACCTTACTTTTTGTGACCTCTACTCCGCATCGATCACAAATTATTCCTCGATAGCGAATTTTTTTATACTTTCCACAAGCGCATTCAAAATCTTTTACTGGACCAAAAATTCTTTCGCAGAAAAGTCCATCTCTTTCTGGTTTTTGGGTTCGATAGTTAATTGTTTCTGGTTTTGTTACTTCTCCATGGCTCCAGGAAAGAATTTCTTCAGGGGAGGCTAATCTTAATTTTATAGCATCAAAAAGAAATGGTTTTTCTGTCTCTCTTGAAATGTCTAAAGTTTGAGTGAAAACTGGTCCCGCCATATTTTTATTTTTTTAATTTTTTATTTTTATTAGAATTTTTATTTGACTTTTCTTTTTTAATTAAATCAACAGCAATTCCTAAACCTTTTAATTCTCTTACTAAAACTTGGAAAGATTCAGGAATAAAGACTTCTTTTATTGGCTCACCTTTAATAATTGATTCATAAGCTCTGGTTCGACCATAAACATCATCAGATTTTATTGTTAACATTTCCTGTAAGGTATGAGCTGCGCCATATGCTTCAAGGGCCCAAACTTCCATTTCACCGAAACGCTGACCACCAAATTGTGATTTTCCTCCTAACGGTTGTTGAGTGATTAAAGAATATGGTCCAATTGAGCGCTGATGGATTTTATCTTCAACCATATGAATTAGTTTCATAACTGACATATAACCAACAGTTATTTCTTCTTTAAATGGTTCACCAGTTCTTCCGTCATAAACTCTCATTTTTCCATTTTCTTTTACGCCAATTTTTTTCAATTCTTTCTTAATATCTTCCATTTCTACTCCATCCAATGGAGGAGTCATTACTTTATAGTTTAAAGTTTTAGCCGCTAATCCCAAATGAGTTTCTAAAATTTGTCCAATATTCATTCTTGAGACAACACCCAAAGGATTTAAAATGACATCGATTGTTCGACCATCTTCTAAAAACGGCATATCTTCTTCTGGGAGAATTTGAGCCACAACTCCTTTATTTCCATGTCTTCCAGCTAATTTATCTCCAACTTGAATTTTTCTTAAATCAGCAACTTTTACTTGAATAGATTTGATTACTCTTGGTGGGAGTTTATCACCGTGTTCGCGAGAAAAAATTTTTACCTCTATAACTTTCCCTTTTTCACCATGTTCTAAATACAATGAGGTATCGCGAACATCTTTTGCCTCTTCACCAAAAATAGCCCTTAATAATTTTTCCTCAGCGGTTAAAGCCATTTCACCTTTAGGGGTTATTTTTCCCACTAAAATACTTCCGGTTTTAACTTCGGTTCCCAATCTTACAATTCCATCTGGATCAAGATCTTTTAGTTTCATTTCAGAAACATTTGGAATATCATTAGTTGTCACCTCTGGCCCTAATTTTGTTTCCCTAACATCGGTTGTATATTCTTTAATATGAATTGAGGTATAGACATCTTCTTTCACTAATCTTTCAGAAATTAAAACAGCATCTTGATAGTTCCATCCTTCAAATGGCATGAAAGCAACCAAAACGTTTCTTCCTAAAGCTAACTCTCCATTTTCCATTGCTGGTCCATCAACTAAAACATCTCCTTTTTTGACTTTCTGTCCTTTTTCAACTATCACTTTTTGATTAAGACAAGTATCAGCATTAGAACGTTCAAATTTCAAAAGATTATAAGTATAAATTTTTCCTTTTTTTGTTTTGAGTTTTAAATGACTAGCATCAACTTCAATAATTTTTCCATCTTCAGGGGCGGTGATTAAATAACCAGAATTTTTCGCCACAATTGATTCAAAACCAGTACCAATTAATGGTGCTTCTGGTTTAATTAAAGGAACCGCTTGACGTTGCATATTCGCTCCCATTAAAGCCCTCATGGCATCATCGTGTTCTAAAAATGGAATTAAAGAAGCAGCAATTGATAAAATTTGTTGGGGTGAAATATCAACAAAATCAATTTCTTCTGGTAAAACAAAACTTGGTTTTCCTTTAACTCTTGCCTCAATCCTTCCCTTTTCTTTTATAAAACCATTTTCATCAATCTTTATTGAACTTGGGGCGATGACATATTTTTCTTCTTCAAAAGCATCAAGATAAACAATTTCATTACTTACTTTTATTTTTTTGCCATCTTTTATTACTTTCCGATAAGGAGTTTCAATAAAACCAAATTCATTTAGTCTAGCATGACAAGCAAAATAACCAACTAAACCGACATTTTGCCCTTCTGGAGTAGCAATTGGACAGATTTTTCCATAATAACTTGGATGGACATCTCTTACTTCAAAACCAGCTCTTTCTCGAGTTAAACCACCTGGACCAATGGCGGTTAATCTTCTTTTATGTTCAAGTTCAGATAATGGATTTGTTTGATCCATGAATTGAGAAAGTTGCGAAAGTAAAAAGAACTCTCTGATGACAGAAATAAGTGGTTGAGGATTAATAAGTTGGGTAGGAGTTAAAAGGGTTGGATCCAAAGTTGACATCCTATCTTTAATAATTCTTTCCATTCTCATTAATCCAACCCTCATTCTTGATTGAACCAATTCTCCAACAGCTCTGATTCTTCTGTTTCCTAAATGGTCAATATCATCTGGCTGTTCTTGAGTATAATTTAACCTGATGATTTCTTTTAAAATGGCAATCATATCTTCTTTCTCTAAAGTTAAACTTTTTCCATCTCTTTTTAGTCTTTGATTAATTTTGTATCTTCCTGCCTTAGCTAAATTATAACGATCAGGATTAAAAAACATGTTTGAAATTAAATAACGAGCACTGTCAATTGTCGCCAATTCTCCTGGTCTTACTTTTTTATAAACTTCCAAAAATCCTTCATCTTCAGATGAGGTTGGATCTCTTTTTAATGTCGCGCCAATGTATTTTAAATCAGGGTCAACATCTTTAAATAAATTAATAATTTCTTCATTGGTTGAAATACCAAAGATTCTTAAAAATGAAGTAGCAATTACTTTTCTTTGGCGATTAATTCTTATCCAAATTGAATTATCAACTGCTGTTTCAAATTCAAGCCAAGCTCCGCGATCAGGAATAAGAATTGCTCCATAGTAATTTTTTCCTTTAATTGTCTCCATATTAAAAAATACGCCCGGTGAGCGTATCAATTGATTAACGATAACTCTTTCAATCCCATTAATAATAAAAGTCCCTCTTTCAGTCATTAAAGGGAGATCTCCTAAATAAACCTCTTGCTCAATTTTTTTCCCAGTTTTTTTATTTATTAACCTTGCCCTAACCTTTAAAGCAGCTTCATAATTTAAATTTCTTTCCTTAGCTGTTCTTTCATCAAACTTTGGCGGATCCAAATGATAATCTAAAAAATAAAGTTCAAACTGGGTTTCAGTGAAATCTTTAATTGGCGAAATTTCTTTAAATAATTCACCAATTCCTTCTTTTAGAAACCATTGATAAGAATTTTTCTGAATTTCGATTAAATCCAGTTCAGGAAAAAATTGTTGATTTTTTTTGAAACTCCTCCTCATTTTTTTAAAAAAGATAAAAAAATTCCATTCCCAAAAGGGAGAATTTTTATTTATTAATTTTTTTTCTTTTTTTCCTTCATTAGAAGTAAGGCTCTTCAAATCCTTACTTTCTTTTAAATTATAAAAAAATAAAAAAATCTGTCAAATCCAAATCTGTGGATAACTTATTAGCCATTTTTTCTGATATAAACTTTCAGCAAATGTTGCATCTTAATACCGATTTATAATGGTGTAATTTTTGATTAGTTAAAAAATATTTAATTTTGTCAATTCTTCTTTAACTACTTTTCTATCATCCCATGGTATCTTTTTTCCGTGGGCGACGCAGATCCATGGTTCAGATCCTTTACCAGTGATAATTACGATATCGTTTTCTTTCGCCAAAGAAATTGCTTTTCTAATTGCTTCTCTTCGGTCTAAAATTTCAAATAAATTAGAAATTGGAAATTGAGAATTTAAAATCCCTGTCTTTATCTCTGATAAAATTTGGTCTGGATCTTCATCATAAGGATCTTCATTGGTTAAAATAATAAAATCACAATATTGAGAGGCGATTTCTCCCAAAACTGGTCTTTTCCACTTATCTCTTCCACCACCAGCCGAACCCAAAACACCAATTATTTTTGATTTTTGATTTTTAAGTTTAAATTTAACAAATTGATAAACATTTTCCAATTCTTTTGGTGTATGGGCATAATCAACAATCACTTTAAATGGTTTTTCAACCACTATTTCCATTCGACCAGGTAAAAATTTAATTTTTTCTAATGCCCTCTGACAAATTTTTAAATCAATATTTTGGGAAAGAGCAACCGCTATTGAGGCTAAACAATTGTAAATATTGAATTCGCCAAGTAAATTAATCTTAAAATCTACACCATCAACTGTAAAAGATGAACCATCATCAGCTAATTTTATATTTTCCGCCTTAAAAATTTTAATTTTTAAATTTTGAATTTTTTTGGGATTTGGGATTTGGGATTTAGAATTTAAACTATAACCATAGTATTCATCTGCTTTATAAGAAAGAAAATAATCTGCATTTTCATCATCTAAATTGACAACAATTACCTTTTTTATCCTTTTGCCATCAATAAATTTTTCTTTTCGTTTTTCTAATTTTTCAAAAAGTTTTCCCTTTGCCTTTTTGTAATTTTCAAAACTTCCGTGGGCTTCGATATGCTCGGGATGAAGACCAGTAAAAACAGCGATATCATAATCAATGCCTAAATGACGAAATTGCAAAATTCCTTCTGATGAGGTTTCGATAATTGCGTATTGGCAATTTGCCTTAACCATTTCTTTTAAAATTTTCTGCATAAAAAAACGACCAGGCATAGTCATTTTTGTTTTATTTATCCATTCTTTTTCTCCAATCTTAAAGTTCATCGTTGTCGTTAAACCAACTTTTAAACCTGCTTCTTCTAAAATTTTACCAATTAAATTAACAGTCGTTGATTTACCAGCAGTTCCGGTTACCCCAATGACAATTAATTTTGATGAGGGATGGTTATAAAAAAAATCAGCCAAATAGGCTAAAACTTTATGATAAAAAAGCAGAAAACTTTTTGGCAAAAACTTTTTAATAATTTCTTTTATCATCCTTATATTTTATCAGATTGTCAAATTTTGAAAATTTACAAGATGAATGAACATCCTTAAACTAAACTTTTTAGATTGTAAGGTAGAAAATTTTTGGAAAATTATCAAAAGAGTTTTTCTTCAACAACGAAAGAAGACGCTGTAGATAAATTACTTGACAACTGTATCAGAGATTGCTAAAATTATCAAATTGGAATTTTCTTTTAAAGGTTGAATCCCAATTAAATAAAGTTGATTTAAAAATAAATTTATATGGGAAGAGAAGAAAAATACGAAATACCTCAAACACCTGAAGAATTAGAAAAAGCAAAAAAAGAAGCAGGGGTTTTTTCTTCGGAAAAAGAGATGATTGAAACATTACTAAGAGAGGAAGAATCAAAATCTCCTGAAGAACAAGATAAATTGCTTATTGAGAAATTAAAACGAAGGTTAGAACATCCCGAAGAAGAGGAGAAGAAAAAAAAGATGTTATTGGGATCGAGAAAGGTATATAAAGGGGAAAAGATGATGGACCCAGTAAACCTTGAAGCAACAACGGAATATGAATATAATGAAGAAGGAGACCTTCAAAGAATAGAGCGCAAAGATAGGGAAGGGAATATGAGAGAGTGTGTAGATTATACAATAGAGAAAAAAGAAAGTGGTGAAAAAGTAATAAAGAGTATTTTGAGAGATAAGGAAGGTAAAATTAGAGAAGAGGAAAGGAGGGTATACGATAAGAATGGAAGAGAGATTGAAAGAATAGTAAAAGTAGTAATGGATGAGTATTCCTATAGTAAGTATACCTATAAATGGGAATATGATGAGAAAGGAAATTTGGTGAAAGAGATAGAAATGAGAAGTTTTATAGAAAGGAAGACACCATCTACAGAAAAAGAAACACCACTTGAAGAAAATGTAATAGAGTACAAGTATGACACTAAAGGAAATTTAATAGAAGAAAAAAGTAAGGGAAGAATAAGAAGATTTAGTTATCGTTATGATAAGAAGGGCAATTTAGTTGAAAAAAATGTTGAAGATGAAAGCGGGGAGATTTTAGAGAGAGAAGAGTATCGATATGATGAAACAGGGAAATTAATAGAAAGACTCTTCTTTGGGGGATTTACGGAATTCGTTGGAAGTTATGTATATAAATACGATGAGAAAGGTAATTTGATAACTATAGAGTGGAAATCCCCTTCTAAAGAGAAGATTACCTCTCCGCAAAAGGACTATCTAAAAAAAGAATATCAATACGACAGTGAAGGAAATTTGATAGAGGAAAGAACTTATTTTCCAACGGCTTTTTATGCTGATAAAATTGGCTGGATTGAAAGGAAAATTTATAGATATATAGAACTTTAACTTCTTGATGTATCAACTTCGTTAATTTAAAAATCCAAGTTTTGATTTAAATTACGGTTCGTTAATGTCCTGATACAGACTGTAAAATAGTTATTTTTTACCTAAAATTTTTAAAGCGTATTTTATTTTTTCTTCTATCTTTTCAATTTCTGGCGGAATTTGGGAAAGAACTTCTTTGATTTCATTTTTTCGATAGCCAAGTTTTAAAAGAGCATTGATTAATTTTTTATCAATTAATTTTGGTTTAAGAATTTCTTCAATTTTACCCGATAACTCAAGAATAATTTTTTGAGCTATTTTTTTACCGACCCCCTCTACTTTTGTTAGAAAATCAACTTTTCCGTTTTGGATAGCTTTTTTAATTTCTGGAATTTTCCCTAATGATAAAATACCTTGAGCAATTTTTGGTCCCACACCAGAAATAGTTAATAATTTTTTGAAAAATTCTAATTCTTCTAAACTTTCAAAACCATAAATTTCTTGAGTTTCATCGCGTAAATAAAGATAGGTAAAAACCTTTATTTGGTCGTTGATTTTAATTTTTTTCAAAAATTTATTGGAAACAAAAATTTGGTAACCAATATTGTTGGTCTCTAAAACAAAAAACTCATCTCCTTTATAAACAATTTTTCCTTTAAGAAAAAAAATCATAATTTCATTATAAATAAGTTTTCCACAGAAATCAAGCCTTGACTTTTTAAAGTTATTTGCTATACTTTGATAATTAATTTTGTAAAAATATGAATTTTAGAGAAGGCAGAGAACAATATTTTAATCCAGAATATTTTAATCCAGAATTGGAAAAATTGAAAAATTTGGAAGGATACGAAAAGTGGGAAAAATCAAATTGTGAAAAGCGAATGGAATTGTTATTAACAAGAATGGAAGGAAATGAAAATCCTTTGATAAAAGTAGAGAAGATTTTTTTTGAAACTCTTAGAGAGATTGAAAGAGTGAGGGAAATCTTCGAATCTTTTAGAAGTGGTTCCAAAAAGAAAACTTCTAAAAAGGAAGAAGAAGACTTTCATCCATTAAGAGAAATAGTTAAAGAAATTGCTGAAAGATTAGAGAGGGGAAAATAAATTTTATTTATGTCAAAAGTTTTGGAGGAATTAAAAGAGGTAATTATTAATTCAGATTTATCGCCAATGGATCAAAATGATCTTTTAATTTTTTTACCGATTCTTCCAGAAAAAGTTTTAGAAGAATTGGTAAAAATTTTCAAAAAATCTCCTAAAATATTAAAAGCATTTAATGAGGACTTTAAAGCAAAACTTGAAGCTTTAATTGATGGCCGTGAGGCATATCAAAGAATGGTTGAGAAGGAACAAGAGCTTTTAAAAATTTGGGAAGAAGAGTTTGCTAACGAAGATTATAAAGAAGATGAAAAATCTGAAAAAGAAGAGGAAGAGGATGAAGAATTTTAAAATCTAATCATATGCCGAAAACAAAATCAGCCAAAAAAGAATTAAGAAAAATAAAAAGAAGAACAATTAGAAATCAAGCTATTAAAGCAAACCTTAGATATTTGGAAAGAAAATTTTTAAAATCAATTGAAGAGAAAAATAAAGAGATGGCAAAAGAATTTTATCGAAAACTTCAGAAAGCATTAGATAAAGCAGCCAAAAGAAATGTTATCAAAAAAAATAAAGCCAGCCGGAAAAAATCAAGATTGGCAAAAAAACTTAACAATCTTTTAAAATCTTAATGATTATAATCGAGCAATTAATAAGTCAAATAAAATTTCTGGTTTAATACCCAATGTTTTCAGCTGATAATCTATCTTAAGCAATTCACGATAGATTTTTTTTAATTCTTCTAAATTATATTTTTTTGCTTGTTCAATTGCCTTTTTTAACGGAAAAGAATGAATTCCCAAACTTTCAGCTAACTGATAAATGTTTGAAATTTTTTTCCCTTTTATTTGGAGAATGATTCTGAACTGATGAGCGAGCATTGAAAGGATTTGAGAAAAAGGAGTGCCTTTTTCTAATTCTTCTTTAAGGAGTATGACTGCTCTTTTTTTATCTTTGTTAATTAAAGCATCAATTAAGGCGAAAATTTTTTCTTCTTTTCTTTTTTCTGAAAGAATCTGTAAATTTTCTAAGCTAATTTTTTTATTTCCATAAGCAAAAGCTTTCTCTAACTCATTTTTTATTTCCCAAAGATTGCCGTTAAAGAAATTAACTAAATAATCAACTGCCTCTTTTGAAATTTGACCTGACATTTTCCTTACTTCATTTAAAATCCATTTTCTTAAACTATTTTTTTCCAATGGCTCAAATTCAAAAACATATTTTTGTTTTTTTAAAAGATTTAGAAATTTTTGATGATATTTTTCATTAAGTGGTTTTTCTGTTTCATAAAAAATTACAACATTTTCTCTTTTTTCTTCCTTTTCAATGTAGTTAGCTATTTCTTCAAATAATTTTTCATTTCTATTTTTGGCCATTAAATTTTTTATAATAATTAGTCTTTTTTCAGAAAAAAGAGCGGGTGAAAAAACACTTTTCCTAAATTCATCTATTGTTAAATTTTCGCCATCAAGTTTGACAATACTTAAACCACCCTTATCTCTTTTTTCTTTAAACTTTTGGATAAGGGCTTTTAACTTTTCTTTTAGTCGATAATCGTCTTGACCAAAAAGAAAAATTATCATTTTATTAAAAAAGTTTTTGCGGCTGGACTGTTTTTTCTTCAAAAAGAGAATCAATTCTTGGTAAAAGAGATTTAAATTCTAATTCTTTAAAAAATTCAACAATTCTTTCTTTTTCCGGAAGTTTCAATTTTAAATCTTCTATTTTTAAATCTATTTCTAAATCATCTCTAATAGCTATCAATTTTTTTGAAAAGAAGGCCTGTTCCTTATTTTTCTCTAATAAATCCCTTAATTTTTTGTTTTCCACCTTATCTAAATTTTGATATAAATTTTCTAAAGAGCCAAACTTCTTTATCAGATCAAAGGCAGTTTTTTCTCCAATTCCTTTTACCCCAGGAATGTTATCAGATGGATCTCCTTTTAATGCTTTAAAATCAACCAATTGTTTTGGTGTTAAACCGAATTTTTCCTTAATTGTTTTTTCATCATAAATTTTTACTTCACTAATTCCCTTTTTGAGATTATAAATTTCTGTATTTTCATCAACAATTTGAAGAAGATCAAGATCACCTGAGACAATAATATTTTTAGTTTTTAAATCTTTTGTTTTTGTTTTAACTGAAGCAATAATGTCATCAGCCTCATAACCAAAAATTTCTAAATATTTGACATTAAAAACTTCTAAAAGCTTTTTTACATAAGGAATTTGATTATAAAACTCATCTGGCTGCTTTATTCTTTTTGCTTTATATTCAGCAAATTCTTGATGACGGAAGGTTGGAGCCTTAGCATCAAAGGCAACAGTTATGTAATCAGGTTTTAATTCTTTTAAAATTTTTAAAAAAACTAAAGTGAAACCATAAAGAGCATTAACGACTAAGCCATTTTTTGTTGTCAATTTAGGAAGAGCATGCCAAGCGCGATGAAGTAATGAGTTGCCATCAATGATGATAAATTTTTTACTTTCCATATTCCTATTATACCCTATTTTTTCTTTTCAGCCAATTTTTTTAAAAGATTGTGGATAAATAAGTTAACAAAAAAGAAAAGAGTTATTTATAATCTGATGAGGTTTTTCGCGTAGCATCTTCACTTACAAAAAAGGAGGAATGATGTGTTTTAGACCGGAATTAAATCGCTCTCTAAATTGTGAAATCTTTCCAGTTGGATTTTACACATTTGACGGAAAATCTTTTTTCCCCTTTAATGCTTGCAGAAATTGCAAACGGGAAGAGAACACAGGGAAAGATGTTTTCCAATTCGTGGAAATGTTAAAAGATAAAGGAGCTAAAGTCGTATTTACTAAGGAAGGAGAAGAGATGATTAAAAAGTTGATTAAAAAGTAAAAAAGAAGATTCCGGCGGTTGCGAAAAAGAAAAAATAAGCGCCGCCGGAATTAATTTTTTAAAAAAATGGTGTTTGTTGGAAAAAGTTAGAACTTTCTACCAAGAAAACCCTGACGCCGATTGACTACCCCGCCTGCCGAAGGCAGGCGGGGTAGAAATCCGCTTCGCGGATTCCCACCACAGCTCCAATCCGCCTTCCGCCAGACAAGCCCGCAAAAATTTTATTATTAAGGGCGGGCGACAAAATTTTTCTTTTAAAAATGAATTATTTTTGCGGGCTTAATTTCGGAGCCGTCCACCTCTACCAATCATTTCGCTGATAAAAAATTTTTATTATAAAAAGATTGACATAATGGATTCGGGGCATTGAAATTACCATATCTAAGATAGGCTTGGGCCCTACATCCTCCCATACAAAATGATAAATATTTACACTTTTGGCAAACTCCTTCTATATCTTCAGGTTTTATTTTTCTTAATTTCTTCATTAGAGGATGATTCCATATTTCATCTAAAGATTTTTTCCTTACGTTTCCTAAAATCAACTCTTTACAACTCAACAGACCATCACACGGAGCAACTTCACCGTTCGCATTTATTCCTAATAAACTAGGAAAAGAGCAAACGTATCCACCTCCATACTCTAGCTCTGACAATGGTTGTGGAATTATAGCTGGAGGAACAAGAAGTCCAATATTCAACTTTGGTCTCTCTTTAATATAAATCTCACTAAGTTTTTTAAATATTTTATATTTCTGCAGAGTACTTACATCTTTTACTTTGGCAGATCGTTTTATCGGATACAGGGTTACTATTCCAAAGTTATCAACCTTTAATTTAATAGCCAATTTTAAAAGTTTACCCATTTCATTAGCATTCTCTTTCATAAGGGTGGAGATAATAGTAATTTTTGTATTCTTTAATTTCTTTTTGGCTAACTCTATGGTGTTAATTGCCTTATCGAAGGTTCCTTTTACTCCCCGTATTGAATCATGAGTTTTTCTTAAACCATCTATGCTAATTTGGAAAGTTCTTAGGTGCTTTAGCAACTTCAATCGGTTAATAGTTTGTAAGTCAATAAGGGTTCCGTTAGTACTGATATACATTGCGAAACCATTTTTATCTGTATAATTTAAAATATCTAGAATATCTGGCCTTATAAAAGGTTCTCCACCGGTAAAAAATATCCTAATAGCTCCCAGTTGTTTGAGCTCATCTATAACCCTTTTAATCTCTTTAAAAGAAAGTTCATTATTTAATTTATTCCCAGCAACAGAATAACAATGCTTACATTTTAAGTTACAGGCCATAGTGACTCGAATAGAGGCTGACTGTAAGGGCTCTTTTCCCAAAAAATTTTTAATTTGATTGGCAGTAGATAAAATTCTCATGACTTTAAGCAATCTTTAGGAAATAAACCAGCTTCGTAAACAGTTTGACAAACAGGATCAGGCATTCTAAAATCACCATAATTAATGTAGGCTGAAGCTCGACAACCTCCAGCACAATAATCTCGGTAAATACATTTCTTACAAACACCTTTTAAATCCGAGGGGTTTATTTTTCTTAAATCTTTTAATAATTTAGATTTTTTCCATATTTCCAAAAGTGAAGTTTTTCTAATATTTCCAATTATCATTTCCGGATAATTAAACAAACCATCACAAGGAGCAACATCACCATTAGAGTTAATAGCGATATAATAGGGAAAACTACAAGGAGCAAAAGTTCTATGTAATCCTTTTTCTCTCCATTCTTTTGGTATCAAGGCAGAGGGAATTGTAGTATCTTTAGAAAATCTTGCTTTTGACTGAAGATATTTATATTTAGTAAAAATCTTATTTATACTCTCTAAAAATTCTTTAGGAGAAGGGTTGAGTTTTTCGCTGGCTCTTCCTGAGAGAATTAAACACATAAGGGTTATCCGATCTGCCCCACAATTTACACCTGTGGCAATGGCTTGATCCAAAAAATTCCAATTATTTTTCATTATCACTATCCCCAATCCTACTTTTTGGCCCAATATAGATCTTGCTAATCTAATATTATCAATAGTCTTCTCCCAAGATCCCTTTCCTCTAATACTTTCATGAATTTTTTTAGGTCCATCAAGACTGATTTGAAATAAATCAAAATGAATATTTCTCATCTTTTCTAAAACTTCTTTATTTAAAAAACTACCATTAGTACTTATGGCAATCCTTATTCCTTTTTTATTGGTATATTTTAGAATTTCTATAATATCTTTTCTTAAAAAAGGTTCTCCACCAGTAAAGAAAATTGAAAAAACTTTTAACTTTGCTAGTTGATCAATAATGGATTTAATCTCTTCCAAAGATAACTCATTTTCTAACTTTTCACCAGCATTTACATAACAATGGGGGCATCTAAGATTACAAGCTTTGGTTACTCGAATAGTGGCAGCCATAATTGGTTCCTCACCAAAAAATTCCTTAATCTCTTTTCTTGTAGAAATTATTTTTAAATTCATTTTAGTTTAGCTCTATTGTTTTTTCTTTAAGAAGTGTCTCAATTAACTCCAAAACATCCCTCTTTACCCTCTCTTCTGATGCATTATATTTTTTTAATACTTCACGAATGATTTGATTAACACTTCTTTTTCCATCACATAACTTCCAAATAAAAGTAGCTGTCTCATTTAATACAATTCCATTTTCAATCAAAGAACCTTTTTTATATTCCCGCCATTCCCATAACCTCTTAGGTTTTTTATTAAGAATATTTAATTGCATTCCTTTATTTTTTTAAATTAATAATTGACCTTTTGTTTATTATAATAATAGATTTCTTTTTACCGTAAATTGTTTCTACTAAAACAGGATAACGATTTGCTTTGATAATTAATTGGTCACCAACTTTTTTATAAGAAATCCTGATTTTTTCTCTCTGTTTCCACCAATTTGCAAATTCATAAAATGTATAGGAAGGAATTTTTAACATTTTTATTTTCTTAAATATTGGATAAAAAAATTTTTTAGCAGCTCTTCCTACTACACTTGGGTGTCCCAAAATTGCTATCGGTTCATTGTTTTTTATCGCTTGATCAATTAGGCTAAGATATAAGTTCCTCAGTTCCTTTTCATATTTAGGAAAATTTATTTCTGAATCGGAAAGAGAAATATACTGCGATGCATCCGAAAAGAAAGAACAAGGAATTTCTAAAACCTTTGTTCTTCTTCCATTACAGTATGGATAATATGGGAAACCTCCATTGGTTAAACCGTTACAAGCATAAACTATATGTCTGTTTTTTTCTATTGCCTTAGCGAGGTTAAAATTCCACTCTGCCCCAGGAGCAGCAAATCCTCTATCTATGATGGAGAAGAGTTTTTTCAGATAACAGCTACATCTTTTAATATTTTGATAATTGTGTTTAAAATCTTTAAAAACCCAATGCCAATAGCCATGATTTCCTATTTCATTACCTTCAAAAAGAAGTCTTTGAAGAATTTTTTTTCTCTCGGGAGTAGTTGGCTTTGATAAGTTAAGAGGCCCGAGTTTCTCATCGAATTCTTCTTCCCCACTGATATTTATAAAATATGTACCCTTTATATGGAATTTTTTAGTAATCTGAAGGAGATTTTCTAACCCTTTTTGATCAACATAATCAATATCCTGCCGGAATAAAAAAATACTAGGGTAATTTTTAGGATAATACCAAATATGAATATAAGGAAAATTAGCCGCATTAAATGCTTTAATCAGAATATCCCGCAAAACTCTTAGAGTCTTATTCCGATCAACCGGACAAAAAACAACTCGAGAAGAAATATGTGAGGAGATTTTTAGAATATTTTTCTTTCGCAGAACAAATCGGTTTGAAGAAAGTAAAGGATCTTCTCCCAATTTAAGACTTGGTTCAAATATAAAAATTTTATTTCTCTCTTTGAAGATTTTCTTTACTGTTTTTCCAACTAAAATGTTTATTAAAGAAAAATCCTCAAAATTTTCTCCTCGATATTGAAAGGGAACTTTTTCTTGCTCGAATAGCTCCTTCCATCCAATTGAGTCTTCTTTTTTTCCAAATAAAGAAACTTTTATTTCCATACACAAACATCAAGAACAACCAACAAAATTAGAAATTAAACCTTATGTCCAGCGGCTACCACTTGTCTTCTAATCTTTGCTATTTTCGG